>VNIU01000002.1_pt1 | contig 120074 bp, 116 predicted proteins | sample 7248601 | NCBI WGS metagenome assembly VNIU01 (sample SAMN12251564, study PRJNA551026) | human skin metagenome | isolation source: skin samples from healthy patients and patients infected with Netherton Syndrome | host: Homo sapiens | place: France:Paris
AAAAAAGATGAGATTTTAGAACAAAAAGAATCTAAACTTGAAGAAAGACAACAACAAGTAGATGCAAAAGAGAGTAGTGTTCAATCATTAATAATGAAGCATGAACAAGAATTAGAACGCATCTCCGGTCTTACTCAAGAAGAAGCTGTTAGAGAACAACTTCAGAGAGTTGAAGAAGAACTGTCACAAGATATTGCAGTACTTGTTAAAGAAAAAGAAGCAGAAGCTAAAGAAAAAGTCGATAAAACTGCCAAAGAATTATTAGCTACAACTGTCCAAAGATTAGCAGCAGATCATACAACAGAATCAACAGTATCAGTTGTTAATTTACCAAACGACGAAATGAAAGGTCGTATTATTGGTAGAGAAGGTAGAAATATTCGAACATTAGAAACATTAACAGGTATCGATTTGATAATTGATGATACACCAGAAGCAGTTATTTTATCTGGTTTTGATCCAATTAGACGTGAAATTGCAAGAACAGCATTAGTCAATTTAGTATCAGACGGTAGAATCCATCCTGGTAGAATTGAAGATATGGTTGACAAAGCAAGAAAAGAAGTTGACGAAATCATTCGAGATGCGGGAGAACAAGCTACCTTTGAAATGAATATTCATAATATGCATCCTGAATTAGTGAAAATTTTAGGTCGCTTAAATTATCGAACAAGCTACGGTCAAAATGTGTTGAAACATTCGATTGAAGTTGCGCATTTATCAGGTATGCTTGCTGCTGAATTAGGTGAGGATGTAAGTTTAGCCAAAAGAGCTGGCTTGCTCCATGATGTTGGTAAAGCAATAGACCATGAAGTTGAAGGTAGTCACGTTGAAATTGGTGTAGAACTCGCTAAAAAATACGGCGAAAATGATACGGTAATAAATGCTATTCATTCTCATCATGGTGACGTGGAACCCACTTCTATCATATCAATTTTAGTCGCGGCAGCAGATGCTTTATCCGCTGCACGACCAGGTGCACGTAAAGAGACTTTAGAGAATTATATCCGCAGATTAGAACGCTTAGAAACATTATCTGAAGGTTACGATGGCGTTGAAAAAGCATTTGCTATACAAGCCGGACGAGAAATAAGAGTAATCGTTTCTCCGGATGAAATTGATGATTTAAAATCATATCGCCTTGCACGAGATATTAAAAACCAAATCGAAGAAGAACTTCAATATCCTGGTCATATTAAAGTGACAGTTGTTCGTGAGACCAGAGCAGTTGAATATGCTAAATAAAACAGGCCTTTCGTGCCTGTTTCTTAAATGTCGACAAACCTAATGTTGTAAAATATTAGGTTTGTTTTTTAGGTGTTATTTTTAATTATAAGGCACAACTTACTTCATTATTGTTTCAAATAAAAATGATTAGTTCAACATTAAATAATAAGTTAGGTTAATGCTTATGCATAATTGATCATCTTATTAAGAACTTAAAGTAAGGCATCATAAAAATATATTTATTTGAAATATGAAGTGCCACCAAAAGTTAGAATTTTCATTCAACTTTTGGTGGCAACCTGTATTAATAATTTAAATGTTTATATGTTTATTCATTAATATGCAAATTGTTGTCGTTAATAGGTGTGGTATGTTAATGCTTCAATTGTAAATCCGCTTTGTTCATCTCTGAAATGACTTCAGCAGTGTCATAGCAGTTTGTTGCAACGTTAGAATATCTTTCTGCTAAGCGATAAGCATTAATATATAACTCTAAACATTCTTTTGCGATATCTTCAGCATCTTCAGATTTTGCTGGGTTTGCTGTTAAAACCAATTCTGCAAATCTTTCTGGATCAATGTTAATTGACATGTAATATATACAACTCCTATTATTTTATAAATTCATCTTAACATAGGTTTCTTTACTGAAAAAGAAATGCACTTTAAAACAAAATAAAAATAGTTAATCTGCTTTAATTCTTTTTGATTTTGACTTAAAATTATTTATGAAAGGATGAACAATTCATGAGAATACTTTTTATAGGAGATATCGTAGGGAAAATTGGTAGAAAAGCAATAGCAGAATACCTACCTAAAATAAAGCAATCACATAGGCCAACAATAACGATTGTCAATGCGGAAAATGCTGCACACGGTAAAGGTCTAACCGAAAAAATATATAAGCAATTGCTAAGAGACGGCGTTGATTTTATTACAATGGGAAATCATACCTATGGTCAACGGGAAATATATGATTTTATCGATGAAGCGAAAAGAATGGTGCGACCAGCAAACTTTCCTAGTGAAGCACCTGGCGTGGGTATGAGATTTATCCAAATTAATGATATTAAATTAGCTATAATTAATCTACAAGGACGTTCTTTTATGCCAGTTATTGATGATCCTTTTAAAAAAGCAGATGAACTTATAAATGAGGCTAAACAACAAACACCATATATATTCGTTGATTTTCATGCGGAAACAACATCTGAAAAAAATGCAATGGGCTGGTATTTAGATGGACGGGTGAGTGCTGTTGTTGGTACACATACACATATACAAACAGCAGATGAACGTATTTTACCCCAAGGCACGGGATATATTACAGACGTTGGTATGACTGGTTTTTATGATGGTATTCTAGGTATCAACAAGACAGAAGTTATTGAGCGATTTATTACAAGTTTACCGCAACGTCATGTTGTCCCTGATGATGGACGCAGTGTGTTGTCAGGTGTGCTGATTGATCTTGATAGAGAAGGAAAAACATCACATATTGAAAGGATACTAATTAATCAAGATCATCCATTTTAACAAGTTCCTAAGAACGATATGAAGACTATCGTCCATAAGTATGAGTTTATGAAATTACCACTGTTGACATAGTAATACGGTGGTTCTTTTTGTTATTATTTAAGATGAATTAATTCCACAGGAGGCTTATGATATGAAACCACAATTATCGTGGAAAGTGGGCGGACAACAAGGTGAAGGTATAGAATCTACAGGTGAAATCTTTGCAACTGCAATGAACAGAAAAGGATACTATTTATATGGGTATAGACACTTTTCGAGTCGAATAAAAGGCGGTCATACAAATAATAAAATAAGAGTATCATTAACACCTGTTCATGCTATTAGTGATGATTTAGATATCCTTGTTGCATTTGACCAAGAAACTATCGAATTAAATCATCACGAAATGAGATCAGATAGTATTATTATTGCTGATACTAAAGCAAAACCAGAAAAGCCTGAAAACTGTAAAGCACAACTCATTGATTTACCATTAACTGCAACTGCAAAAGAGTTAGGTACTGCATTAATGAAAAATATGGTAGCTGTCGGAGCAACATGTGCTTTAATGAACTTAAATACACAAACTTTCGAAGATTTAATTCGAAATATGTTTATGAAAAAAGGCGACAAAGTTGTCGATATGAATATAACTGCATTGTATCAAGGATACCAATTGATGCAAGAGCAATTAGATCAAATTCAAGGAGATTTTGAATTAGTAGCAACGGATAGTGCGCCGCATTTATATATGATTGGGAATGATGCTATAGGGCTGGGTGCAATTTCAGCAGGCTCAAGATTTATGGCAGCATATCCGATTACACCTGCATCTGAAATTATGGAATATATGATTGCTAATTTGCCAAAAGCAGGAGGGGCTGTTGTACAGACTGAAGATGAAATCGCAGCTGCCACAATGGCTATTGGTGCAAATTATGCTGGTGTAAGAGCATTTACTGCAAGTTCTGGGCCCGGATTATCTTTAATGATGGAAGCAATCGGTCTTTCTGGTATGACAGAAACACCATTAGTTATTGTAAATACGCAGCGTGGGGGACCTTCAACAGGATTGCCAACTAAACAAGAACAATCTGATCTTATGCAAATGATATACGGAACTCATGGTGATATACCAAAGATTGTTCTTGCGCCAACTGATGCAGAAGATGCATTTTATTTAACTATTGAAGCTTTTAATTTAGCCGAAATTTATCAATGTCCAGTTATTGTCTTAAGTGATTTGCAGTTGTCTCTAGGTAAACAGACAGTGAAAGCATTAGACTATAATAAAATTGAAATCAATCGTGGTGAGATTATCCAAACTGATATTGAGAGAGAAGAGGGAGATAAGGAATACTTTAAACGCTATGCGATAACAGATAGTGGTATATCCCCAAGACCAATACCTGGTGTAAAAGGTGGTATTCATCATGTAACTGGCGTAGAGCATAATCAACAGGGTAAACCAAGTGAAGCTGCGATGAATCGATGCGAACAAATGGATAAAAGAATGAGAAAAACAGAACAGCTACGAATTGAAAATCCTGTAGAGTCAAACGAAACGTATGATGAAGCAGATATATTATACATTGGTTTTATCTCAAGTAAAGGTGCCATTCAAGAAGGTACATCACGATTAAAAGATGCAGGAATAAAAGTTAATACAATGCAGATTCGCCAATTACATCCATTTCCTAAAGAAATCATCCAAGACGCCATCAATAAAGCTAAAAAGGTAATTGTTGCAGAACATAATTATCAAGGACAACTCGCAAGTATTATTAAAATGAATACGCAGATTCAAGATAAATTAGTACAGCAGACAAAATATGATGGTACGCCATTTTTACCACATGAAATTGAGGAACAAGGACTTAAAATTGTAAAAGAATTAAAGGAGTTGGTCTAATTGGCTACATTTAAAGATTTTAGAAATAGCGTCAAACCAAATTGGTGCCCAGGTTGTGGTGATTTCTCAGTACAAGCAGCCATTCAAAAAGCTGCTGCCAATGTAGGATTAGAGCCAGAAGAAGTAGCCATAATTACAGGTATAGGCTGTTCCGGACGTTTATCGGGTTATGTAAATTCTTATGGTGTTCATGCTATTCATGGTAGAGCATTACCTTTAGCTCAAGGTGTAAAAATGGCAAATAAAGATTTAACTGTTATTGCATCAGGTGGGGATGGAGATGGCTATGCGATAGGTATGGGGCATACGATCCACGCATTAAGAAGAAATATGAATTTGACTTATATCGTTATGGACAATCAAATTTATGGCTTAACAAAAGGACAAACTTCACCTTCTTCAGCTGTTGGTTTTGTTACGAAATCAACACCTAAAGGCAATATAGAAAAAAATGTTGCGCCATTAGAGTTAGCGCTATCTTCAGGTGCAACCTTCGTCGCTCAAGGATTTTCCAGCGATATTAAAGCTTTAACAAAAATGATTGAAGATGCAATTAATCATGATGGATTTTCATTTGTAAATGTTTTCTCACCTTGCGTAACATATAATAAAGTGAACACATATGATTGGTTTAAAGAACATTTGACAAATATAGAAGATATCACTGATTATGATACATCGGATAAGCAATTAGCTATGAAAACAGTCATTGAACATGAATCTTTAGTAAAAGGAATAGTGTATCAAGATACTTCAACTCCGTCTTATGAGTCGCAAATCGTAGAGTTAGAAGATACGCCATTGGCTAAAAGAGATTTGCAGTTACCGGAAGAAGTATTTAACACTCTAACAGAGCAATTTGTATAGTAGTTTATAAAAGGCTAGGCCATTAAGTGTCTAGGGTATAAGTAATCCTGAACAATAAGGTAATATTATTTTCCCAATTTTTGTTAACGCATATTGATTGCAACATATGTTAATTGTAGAAATGGTTGTTGTATTACCCTTTGTTGGGATCCAAGCACAGCGTAACTGGCTAGAACAGTTTTTTCTAACAAAGCAAGCCAGTGTGACTGATATAGAATCCTAAAGACGCGAAGCCATACAACATAGAGTATTAAATATAAAATAAGGAAGCGGGACAGCATTCATTTTGAGTTCTTATTTCCACCCAGTCAAGGTTGACTAGGATAGAAAAAGCTGGGTATCAGTGCATTTTCAATTTAGTCTACTACTGTCAATATATAGTTAAGAGCCTCGAACATAATAATCATGTTTGAGGTTCTATTAGTTTGGATTATGTCTCTGCTGTTTATTTTTAATAAATTGAAATTTTATTTATTTTCTGTAAATCACTTTTATAACTTCTAAAATAGGTAATATGAAATATAAGTTGTATAAAGGAGTGATGTATGATGGATAAATTTAAAACGATGGAGACATTGGAACAACAAACAGCTGAACATCAAGATTGGAAGATTGAAACGGAAGATAATCACAGTCAAGTGGTTATTATTGCCCCACATGGTGGCGGAATTGAGCCAGCAACTACAGAGTTAACAAAACTGATAGCCAAAGAAGGTAACTATAATTACTTTGTTTTTAATGGAATGAGAAGCAAGGGGAATCAAGAACTGCATGTGACTTCAATTCATTATGATAATAAAATAGCGATAGATCTTGTAAAACGGAGTGAAAGAACAATTGCTATACATGGATGTAAAGGTGAAAGTCCAATAGTCTATATTGGAGGTAAAGATGAACTGCTGAGTAAAAAAATAAGCAATAGTCTGAAACAAATAGGTATAAAAGTGGCGCATGCCCCAAGCAACATGTCAGGCAAACAATCAAATAATATTGTTAATTGTAATCAACTTGGTGCGGGTGTACAACTAGAATTAACATCGGCACTCAGAAAACAATTATTTAAAAATGGAAAATACGGCTATCACAATCGAACTAATAAAGATAATTGGAGTAACTTAATGTATCAGATAGCACAAGCAATTGTAGAATCAACATCTCAAGTTAACTAAATATAAGATAAAAATGATATGATGAACATAAAGAACAATTTTTTCGAGGTGATAATGATGCAAGATACATTAATGAGTATTCAAATTATACCAAAAACACCACAAAATGATGATGTAATCCCATATGTTGACGAAGCTATTAAATTGATAGAACAATCTGGATTGCATTATCGAGTAGGTCCGCTTGAAACAACAGTACAAGGTGAAATGAGTGCTTGTTTAATTCTCATTCAAAAATTGAACGAGAGAATGGTTGAATTAGAATGTTCAAGTATTATTAGCCAAGTTAAGTTTTATCATGTACCCGAAGGTATTTCGATTGAAACTTTAACAGGAAAATATGATGGATAAGCTACGATTTAAATAATAAATAGTGATGGGGTAAGCTTAAAGGACAATGTATTGACCTTTTTCTTGCCCTAATTTTTTTATAATAAAGATGTCTTTAAAATTCAGAATGAAGGCATTTTGCACTTTATAGCTAAATTTAATATAATGGAATAATGATAAAAAGGGCATATGGAAAGGATTTTTTAAGTGAATGAAGAGCAAAGAAAAGCTGGTACGATAGATATTTTAAGTGAACGTAATAAAAAAGAAGAAAAAGATTATAGCAAGTACTTTGAGACGGTTTATCAGCCGCCTAGTTTAAAAGAAGCTAAAAAACGTGGGAAACAACAAGTACAATATAATCGAGATTTTCAGATAGAGGATAAATATCGCAATATCGGTCAAGGACGTACATTTTTAATTAAAACATATGGTTGTCAGATGAATGCGCACGATACAGAAGTAATGGCCGGTATTTTAGAAGCACTAGGTTATCAATCCACCTCTGATATTCAAGAAGCAGATGTCATACTTATAAACACTTGTGCTATCCGTGAAAATGCCGAGAATAAGGTGTTTAGTGAGATTGGAAATTTAAAACACCTAAAGAAAAATAGACCTGATTGCCTAATTGGTGTTTGTGGTTGTATGTCGCAAGAAGAATCAGTAGTCAATAAAATTTTAAAGTCATATCAAAATGTCGATATGATTTTTGGCACACATAATATCCATAAATTGCCAGAAATTCTTGAAGAGGCATATATGTCTAAAGCAATGGTTGTTGATGTGTGGTCCAAAGAGGGGGACATCATTGAAAACTTGCCGAAAGTGAGAGAAGGCAATATTAAAGCATGGGTGAATATCATGTATGGTTGTGATAAGTTTTGTACGTATTGTATTGTTCCTTTCACAAGAGGAAAAGAACGTAGTCGTAGACCAGAAGATATTATTGCGGAAGTCAAAGAACTTGCACGTGAAGGTTATCAAGAAATCACGTTATTAGGTCAAAATGTTAACTCTTATGGGAAAGATATTGAAGATATAGATTATGAGCTTGGCGACTTACTTGAAGCTATTTCTAAAATTGATATTCCTAGAGTTAGATTTACAACAAGTCATCCATGGGATTTTACTGACAGAATGATACAAGTGATTGCGCAAGGTGGTAATATTGTGCCACATATTCATCTTCCGGTTCAATCAGGAAATAATGCAGTGTTAAAAATTATGGGGCGTAAATATACGCGTGAAAGTTATTTAGAATTAGTATCAAAGATTAAAGCGGCTATTCCGAATATTGCTTTAACAACTGATATCATTGTTGGCTACCCTAACGAAACAGAAGATCAATTTGAAGAAACGTTAACACTATACGATGAAGTGGCTTTCGAACATGCTTATACGTATTTATACTCGCAGCGCGATGGTACACCAGCTGCTAAAATGAAAGATAATGTACCGCTAGAAGTGAAAAAACAACGATTACAACGTTTAAATCAAAAGGTTGGACAGTATTCACAACAAGCTATGAGCCATTATGAAAACACAACTGTGACTGTATTATGTGAAGGCACAAGTAAAAAAGATGACACAGTACTAGCTGGATATACTGGTAAAAATAAATTAGTGAATTTTAAAGGTCCTAAAGAAGCGATTGGTCAATTAGTAGAAGTGAAAATTGATGAAGCTAAACAATATTCATTAAATGGTACCTTTGTTAGATTCACTCAACAAACGTTGGTGACGCCTTAAATGTATTCAAAAAAAGATATTTTAACGTATGCCGATGGGATAACAAAGAATATTGAAAAATTGGATATTATCCAAACCTATCAGCGTGTCGAACAACAAATTCATCAAAATAAGACGATTGCAACAAAGATGAATCAGCTTAAAAAGCAACAAAAGCAATCGGTCAACTTTCAGAATTATGGTAAACAACATGCGTTTGAACAATCAGAAGATGAAATTAATCATCTTGAAGCAGAAATTAATCATTTGCCTATTGTAGATGAATTTAAAAGCGCGCAATTTGAAGCTAATGAATTTCTACAATTGATGATTAGCACAATGGAAAATAGATTAAATGAACATCATACTGATGAACATAGTAATCAATAGTGAAAGGATTGTAATTTCATGAACACAAAGAAGTTAACTGTGACTGCCATACTTATTGCCATTAACGTTGTCTTAAGCAGTATCATTGTTATACCGGTAGGACCAATCAAAGCAGCACCAGTACAGCATTTTATCAATGTTTTATGTGCAGTATTTGTTGGACCATGGTATGGCTTAGCACAAGCACTTATCTCATCAATTATCAGAATCACATTTAATACAGGTAGCTTCTTTGCATTTCCAGGTAGCATGATTGGTGTGTTTTTAGCAAGTTTATTTTATATGTATAAAAAACATATCTTTATAGCTGCTATTGGAGAAGTTATTGGTACGGGTATTATTGGTAGTTTGATGTGTATACCAATGGCTTGGATATTAGAATTTCACAATTTTGTTGTTAAACCATTAATGTTAGCTTTTATTGTTTCTAGTGTGATTGGTGCAGTAATAAGCTATATATTATTGATTATTTTAAAAAAACGAGGTTTACTTGATCGCTTTAAGTAGAGCCTAAAACATTGACTTATGCGTTTATAGCTGCAAAAGTCAATGTTTTTTTATGTTAAACTTTAAAAGATAATATCAATAGGCGACTTGTTTATAGTTATGTTAAAATATATAAGTTAACGAAGGCAAATAATTTTAATAATAATATAAATCAAAAAGTAAAAAGAAATAAGGTTGTGAATAATAAATGGCAAATGTAACACCTATGATGCAACAATATTTAAACATAAAAGCACAATATAATGATTGTTTATTATTCTTTCGATTAGGCGATTTTTATGAAATGTTCTTTGATGATGCTAAAGAAGCATCACGAGTTCTTGAAATTACTTTAACGAAAAGAGATGCCAAAAAAGAAAAACCTATTCCAATGTGTGGCGTACCGTATCATTCGGCAAATAGCTATATTGAAACTTTGATAAATAATGGATATAAAGTTGCTATTTGTGAACAGATGGAAGATCCAAAGCAAACCAAAGGAATGGTGAAAAGAGAAGTAGTACGTATTGTCACACCTGGTACTGTAATGGAGCAAGGCGGGGTGGATGACAAACAAAATAATTATATATTGAGTTTTATTCAAAGACAAAATCAAATAGCACTTAGCTATTGTGATGTTTCTACAGGTGAATTGAAGACAACACAATTTGAAGGTACATCGACACTGTTAAATGAAATAACTACGATTAATCCGAATGAAATTGTTGTTAATCAAGCGTTGTCTGATGCGCTTACGCGACAAATAAATTTGACCACTGAAACGATTACAGTCAATGAATCACTTTCTCAAAACGTATATGAGGTAAATCCCAAAAAAGAAACCTTGATGTTCGAAGCAACACAATTATTGTTAGATTATATTCACCATACTCAAAAAAGAGATTTGTCTCATATTGAAGATGTGAAAGAATATGCTGCAATTGATTTTATGAAAATGGATTACTATGCAAAACGAAATCTAGAATTGACAGAAAGTATTCGATTAAAATCAAAAAAAGGCACTTTATTGTGGTTGATGGATGAAACAAAAACGCCGATGGGTGCTAGACGATTAAAGCAATGGATTGATCGTCCCTTAATTCAACAACAAGAAATAGAGCATCGCTTAAATGCTGTTGATCAGCTAATAAACGCTTTTATTGAAAGAGATACATTAAGAGGTTATTTGAATCAAGTTTATGATGTAGAGCGACTTGTTGGTCGAGTAAGTTACGGTAATGTTAATGCTCGAGATTTAATTCAATTGAAACATTCCATATCAGAAATCCCACATATTAAACAATTATTGTTAGAAATGGATCAAACATTTAGTCAGCAATTTGACAAATTGGAACCTTTAGATGACCTATTAGATGTATTGGAAAATAGTATTGTGGAAGAACCGCCTATATCTGTTAAAGATGGTGGACTATTTAAACGTGGTTTTAATCAGCAGTTAGATGAATATTTGGATGCGTCTCAAAATGGAAAAAGCTGGTTAGCGCAATTACAAGCTAGAGAAAGAGAAAAAACAGGTATTAAATCTTTAAAAATTAGTTTTAATAAAGTCTTTGGTTATTTCATTGAAATTACAAGAGCAAATTTACAAGGATTTAATCCGACTGATTATGGTTATTATCGTAAACAAACACTTTCTAATGCAGAAAGATTTATTACTGATGAATTAAAAGAAAAAGAAGACATTATACTTGGGGCTGAAGATAAAGCAGTTGAACTAGAGTATCAATTATTTGTAAAATTACGCGAGCATATTAAAACGTATACTGAGAAACTTCAGCAACAAGCAAAAATCATTTCGGAATTAGATTGTTTACAAAGCTTTGCCGAAATCGCACAACGCTATAATTACACAAGACCTCAGTTTAGCGAGAATAAGACATTGAATTTAGAAAATTCTCGTCATCCTGTTGTTGAACGAGTGATGGATCATAATGATTACGTCCCTAATGATTGCTTGTTAAATAAAGAGAACTTTATTTATTTGATAACTGGGCCAAATATGTCTGGTAAGTCAACATATATGCGACAAGTGGCTATTATAAGTATTATGGCGCAAATGGGTTCATTTGTTCCTTGTGATAAAGCGACATTACCAATATTTGATCAAATATTTACGCGTATTGGTGCTGCCGATGACTTAGTTTCAGGTAAGAGTACATTTATGGTTGAAATGTTAGAAGCACAAAAAGCATTAACTTATGCTACGGCGGACAGTTTAATAATCTTTGATGAAATTGGGCGTGGCACATCAACATACGATGGCTTAGCTTTAGCTCAATCAATGATAGAGTATGTCGCAAAAACATCACACGCTAAAACACTATTTTCAACGCATTACCATGAATTAACAGATCTAGATCAAGAATTAAGCTGTTTGAAAAATGTGCATGTTGCAGCTGACGAGTACCAAGGAGAACTTATTTTCTTACATAAGGTTAAAGATGGTGCGGTAGATGATAGCTATGGTATTCAAGTTGCCAAATTAGCAGATTTACCTAACGAAGTGATTGAAAGAGCACAAGTTATTCTTGACCAATTCGAACAAAAATCGACGCAATCGTCACAGATACGGTCGCAAGACAATAAAGATGCATATATTGCAGAATCACAATCAGCATATCTGAAAGACTCTGAAAATCAAGCTGTAAAACCAGCATATGAACAAACAACCTTTAGCTTATTCGACGATGTAACCACAGAAAGTGAAATTGAAGCTGAAATTAGAACATTAAATATTTCCAATATGACACCACTTGATGCATTAATTAAACTAAATGAATTACAAAAAAAGTTATAAAATGAGGTGAAATGAAATGGGAAAAATAAAAGAGTTACAAACCTCTTTAGCTAATAAAATTGCAGCTGGCGAAGTAGTTGAGAGACCTAGTTCAGTAGTAAAAGAATTATTAGAAAATGCAATCGATGCTGATGCAACTGAAATTAATGTAGAAGTTGAAGAATCTGGTATCTCGTCGATTCGTGTAGTTGATAATGGCTCAGGTATAGAGGCCGACGATTTAAATTTAGTGTTTCATAGACATGCTACAAGTAAGCTGCATGATGATGACGATTTGTTTCATATACGAACATTAGGATTTAGAGGCGAAGCATTAGCAAGTATCTCTTCTGTTGCAAAGGTTACTTTAACGACGTGTACTGATAACGAACAAGGTCATGAGATTTATGCTGAAAATGGTCAAATCGTGTATAAAAAGCCTGCGAAAGCTAGAAAAGGTACAGATGTTAAAGTCGAGTCATTATTTTATAACACGCCGGCACGTTTAAAATATATTAAAAGTTTATATACCGAATTGGGTAAAATAACTGATATTGTGAATCGTATGGCAATGAGTCATCCAGATATTCGTTTTTCTTTAGTATCAGATGGTAAAATAATGTTGCAAACAAATGGTTCTGGAAAAACAAATGAGGTTATGGCTGATATTTATGGTATGAAAGTAGCTAAAGATTTAGTTCATATTACTGGTGATACAAGTGATTACCATATAGAAGGTTACGTGGCTAAACCTGAACATTCTAGAAGCAATAAACATTATATTTCTATCTTTATTAATGGTCGTTATATTAAAAATTTCATTCTTAATAAAGCGATTGTTGAAGGTTATCACACGTTGATGATGATTGGTCGTTATCCAATTTGTTATATTAATATTAAAATGGATCCTATACTAGTAGATGTTAATGTACATCCCACAAAATTAGAAGTGCGATTGTCAAAAGAGGAGCAGTTGTATCAACTTATCGTTGAAAAGATAAGAGAGGCATTCCATGATCGGATTTTAATACCACAAAATAAATGGGATGAGAAGCCGAAAAAGAATAAAGTTCTGCATACATTTGAACAACAACAAATGGATTTTGAGAAACAACGACAAAATACTAACTCAAATGACACATCTAGTGAACGAGCTTCAAATGAATTAGAACAGACAACGACATCTGATGATTTCAATGAGGAAACAGTGCAACCAGTTGACTCTACTTATAATAAACGAAATTCAAATGATGATTACTTTGAACGACAAAAAGAATTTTTGTCTGAGCTAGAAAATAGTACATCTAGCAATAGTTCATTATTGGAACAAGAAGATATTAAAGGTACGATTAGTAAGACACCATCGCGTCGTGTCCCTTATATGGAAATTGTTGGTCAAGTACATGGAACTTATATTATTGCACAAAATGAAAATGGCATGTTTATGATAGATCAGCACGCTGCTCAAGAACGGATAAAATATGAATATTTTAGAGATAAAATAGGAGAGGTTACTAATGAGGTACAAGATTTACTTATACCTATGACCTTTCATTTTTCAAAAGATGAACAAATCATTATAAACCAATATCAATCGGAGTTAGATAAAGTAGGCGTGCATTTAGAGCATTTTGGAGGTAGTGACTATATTGTAAATAGCTATCCAGTATGGTTGCCGAAAGCAGATGTTGAAGACATTATTAAAGATATGATTGAGTTAGTATTAGAACATAAAAAAATTGATATAAAAAAATTGCGCGAAGATGCTGCAATTATGATGAGCTGTAAGAAGTCAATTAAAGCAAATCACTATCTTAAAATAAATGAAATGGCAGATTTAATTGATCAGTTAAGAAAAGCCGAAGATCCATTTACATGTCCACACGGAAGACCTATTATTATTAACTTTTCAAATTATGAATTAGAAAAACTATTTAAAAGAGTTGTTTAGAAAGGACAGTGCGCATGAATGATAATGTTTTACCGGCAATTAGAAATATGAAAGATTTAGAAAAGCTGACAGAAACCGACTATAAATCTTGTGTCCTTCTAGATATGCATATAGGACATTTGAAAAGTGTTATGGAACTATTAGCACAGCATGATATCTCAGCATACATTCATGTTGATTTGATTAAAGGTATGAGTCATGATGAATTTGCTTGTGAATATATTATTCAAACCTATCAACCCAAAGGTATTGTTTCTACCAAAACAAAAGTGATTCAAAAAGCCAAATCATTAAATAAAACAACGATATTTAGAGTATTTATTATTGATAGCCAAGCATTAAATCGAAGTATTAGATTAATACAAAAGGTTCAGCCTGATTATGTAGAAGTATTACCAGGTGTTGCCAGTAAAATTGTAAAAATAATTAAACAAAGTACAAAGACAGAAGTTATCGCTGGTGGTTTGATTAGCGAAAAAAGAGAAATTGAGGAAGCTGTGTCAAATGGGGCGAGCTATGTAACTACTAGTGATCGCAGTCTTTGGTAGTTTATCAATATAACCTATGATATTAAGAATGATATTAAATGATTAACCAATAAAAATGATAAGTTTAATGATGTGTAGGTAATGAGATTAATTATATGTGGCGGGCAATAAAGTAAACCTTGACTTTGAGCCCGCTGCTTGCTTAAATAAAAAATTGTTGTAATTTTCAAATATTAGAGTAAATATAAGACTCGATTTAAAACAAAATATTGACAACGCTTACATGTCGATAGTATGATAGTCCCAAGTTAATAATAGAATAAGAGACGAGGAGATTTCTACAATGAGGTATGCATTGTGGAGATTTTTTTGTTTAGGAGGTTATTTTAATGAATGTATACGTAGCAGAATTTTTAGGTACTGCTATATTAATTTTGTTTGGTGGTGGCGTGTGCGCAAATGTTAATTTAAAGCGGACATTGGGACACAAGTCAGACTGGATAGTTATTTCGTTTGGATGGGGATTGGCCGTGACGATGGGGGTCTATGCAGTTGGTAATATTTCAGGCGCACATTTAAACCCAGCAGTTACTGTTGCTTTAGCCATGGATGGTAGTTTTAGTTGGACACAATTACCTGGTTATATTTTGGCACAAATGTTAGGTGGCATTGTCGGAGGTGTTCTAGTGTGGCTTATGTACTTGCCTCATTGGAAAGCAACTGATGATCAAGGCGCTAAATTAGGCGTCTTTTCAACTGGTCCAGCTATCAAAAATTATATGGCCAATTTTATTAGTGAGATTATTGGAACTACCATTTTGACAATGGGAATTTTATTTATAGGTATCAATAAGATTGCTGATGGGCTAAATCCCATCATTATTGGAAGTTTAATTATAGCTATTGGTCTAAGCCTAGGTGGTACAACTGGTTATGCTATTAATCCAGCACGTGATTTAGGACCGCGTATTGCTCACGCATTGTTACCTATTGCAGGTAAAGGCGCATCTAATTGGGCGTATGCAATTGTTCCGGTTCTTGGACCTATCGCTGGTGGAATGCTAGGTGCCGCATTATATCAGTTGTTCTATAAAGGACATTTAACTACAATATCGATTATTGGCATTATTGTAGTTATATTAACTGTAATACTAGGTTTTGTTTTAAATAAAATTGTGCAAAGTGATGATATTGAAACGATTTATTAATTAATAATAAAATTGTGTTAGTATTGGCATGATTTAGTAGTTATTTCATTTGTACAGTTTCTAAGCTAAAAGACTAAAGGAGTGGCCATTAAATGGAAAAGTATATTTTATCAATTGATCAAGGAACTACAAGTTCTCGTGCCATTTTATTTAACAAAGATGGAGAAATCAAAGGGATTTCACAACGAGAATTCAAACAATATTTCCCACAATCTGGGTGGGTAGAACACGATGCGAATGAAATTTGGACGTCGGTGTTATCAGTTATGGCTGAAGTATTAAATGAGAATAATGTCAATGCCAATCAGATTGAGGGGATTGGTATTACAAATCAACGTGAAACGGCAGTTGTTTGGGATAAAAATACAGGACGTCCTATTTATCATGCTATCGTATGGCAATCACGTCAAACACAAGGAATTTGTCAAGAATTAAAAGAACAAGGACATGAGGAAAAATTCCGTGATCGTACTGGATTATTATTAGATCCTTATTTCGCTGGTACGAAAGTAAAATGGATTTTAGACCATGTTGAAGGGGCACGCGAAAAAGCAGCTAATGGTGAATTGTTATTTGGAACTATAGATTCGTGGCTTGTGTGGAAACTATCTGGTAAAGAAGCACATGTTACTGATTATACCAATGCTAGCCGTACCTTAATGTTCAATATTTATGATTTAAAATGGGACGACGAATTACTTGAAATTTTGGATGTTCCACGCAATATGTTACCGGAAGTCAAAGCTTCAAGTGAAATTTATGCGAAAACAATTAGTTACCATTTCTTTGGTCAAGAAGTGCCGATTAGTGGTATTGCCGGAGATCAACAAGCTGCTTTATTTGGTCAAGCATGTTTTGATCGTGGAGATGTGAAAAATACATATGGCACTGGTGGCTTTATGTTAATGAATACAGGTGAAAAGGCTGTTAAATCTGAAAGTGGTTTATTGACGACGATTGCATATGGTCTTGATGGCAAAGTGAACTATGCGTTAGAAGGTTCTATCTTTGTATCAGGTTCGGCTATTCAATGGTTACGAGATGGTTTAAGAATGATTAATTCTGCACCGCAAAGTGAAAATTATGCGACACGTGTAGAATCAACTGAAGGGGTTTATGTCGTACCTGCATTTGTAGGATTAGGAACACCATACTGGGATGCTGATGCACGAGGTGCAATATTCGGATTAACACGTGGCACAGAAAAAGAACACTTTATACGAGCTACTTTAGAATCATTATGCTATCAAACACGAGATGTTATGGAAGCGATGTCTAAAGATTCTAATATAGAAGTTAACAACTTACGTGTCGATGGCGGCGCAGTAAAAAATAATTTCTTAATGCAATTCCAAGCGGATATTGTGGATACGCCAGTGGAAAGACCGGAAATTCAAGAAACAACGGCGTTAGGTGCAGCATATTTAGCTGGATTAGCTGTTGGTTTTTGGGATAGTAAAGATGAAATTGCACATCGTTGGAAACTAGAAAAAGAATTCGAACCACAAATGGAAGATCAAGAACGAACTAAGCTTTATAAAGGATGGAAAAAAGCAGTCGAGGCAACACAAATTTTCAAACTTGAACAATAAACTATGAAATAGACGTAGTGTTTTAATTTGTGTTATACTTTTAATAAGTTAATATTTATCTTGAGAAGAAGAGATCTGTTTGACAGTACTTTGTATTGGGACAGGTCTCTCTTTTTTTATCTAATATAGGAGGGGTATGACGATGACATTATCAACGTTAAAAAGAGAAGCAATCAAACAAAATTTAAAGCATAAAGATTATGATGTGGTAATTATTGGTGGAGGTATTACGGGCGCAGGTATTGCTTTAGATGCAAGCCAGCGTGGAATGAAGGTCGCATTAGTAGAAATGCAAGACTTTGCACAAGGAACGAGCTCACGCTCAACGAAGCTTGTTCACGGAGGTTTACGTTATTTAAAACAACTACAAGTAGGTGTCGTAGCTGAAACGGGTAAAGAGCGCGCCATTGTTTATGAAAATGGTCCACACGTTACAACTCCGGAATGGATGCTGTTACCTATGCATAAGGGTGGAACTTTTGGCAAATTTAGCACATCAATTGGTTTAGCAATGTATGACCGATTAGCAGGTGTTAAAAAAGCAGAGCGTAAAAAAATGTTATCTAAAAAAGAAACCTTGGCTAAAGAACCTCTAGTTAAAAAAGCAGGGTTAAAAGGCGGAGGCTACTATGTAGAATATCGCACGGATGATGCTAGATTAACAATTGAAGTTATAAAAAAAGCTGCCGAACAAGGTGCAGATATCATAAATTATACGAAATCAGAACACTTTATTTACGATACAAAACGCAAAGTGAATGGCGTAGAAGTTAAAGATCAACTTTCAAATGAAACTTATCAAATTAAAGCAAAAAAAGTAATCAATGCTGCTGGACCATGGGTTGATGAAGTAAGAAGCGGTGATTATGCTAGAAATAATAAACAATTACGTCTTACTAAAGGTATTCATGTAGTTATTGATCAATCTAAATTTCCATTACAACAAGCGGTATATTTCGATACAGAGAATGACGGACGCATGATTTTTGCCATACCACGTGAAGGTAAAGCATATGTAGGTACTACAGATACATTTTATGATAATGACAAAGCATCACCTTTAGTGACACAAGAAGATCGAGATTATATTATAGACGCTATTAATTATATGTTCCCCGATGTTCAAGTGACGGATAGTGATATTGAATCTACATGGGCTGGTGTGCGTCCATTAATTTTAGAAGAAGGCAAAGATCCTTCAGAAATATCACGTAAAGATGAAGTATGGGAAGGAGATTCAGGTCTTCTAACAATTGCAGGCGGTAAACTCACAGGATATCGTCATATGGCATTGGATATAGTTAACTTATTAGCTAAGCGATTGAAGCAGCAATATGGTTTAACATTCGATGCGTGTGCAACGAAACATTTACCAATTTCTGGTGGTGACGTTGGTGGAAGTAAGAACTTTAATCAATTTGTTGAACAAAAAGTCCAAGAAGCAAAAGCATTCCATATCGATGAAAATGTTGCACGACGTCTTGCTTCAAAATACGGATCTAATGTAGATCAATTGTTTAATATTGCACAAACTGCACAATTGCACGATATTGATTTACCACTTGAAATTTATGTTGAACTTATTTATAGTGTTCAAAATGAAATGGTATATAAACCAACCGACTTCTTGGTACGCCGAACAGGTAAATTGTATTTTAATATTCAAGATGTTTTAGCCTATAAAGCAGGTGTTATCGAAGTGTTAAGTAATTTATTGAACTATACGCCTGCGCAGAAGATGCAATTCACTGCTGAACTAGATCAAGCTATTGATGAGGCTCAAACTGGCAATGATCAACCTGCTGTAAAAGCATAAGTATTATGTATAAAAATATTGTTATATAAACAAGTAACACCTTGAAAAGTAGTCGGAGGTCTAATTTTCAGGGTGTTATTTCTTGTGTAATAATATAGGCGTTTTTACTAATTATTTTGAAGATAATGAGCTTTGGCTAAGCTTTTCAACAAAAGCAAACCATTTGATAACAGTGATAAGTAAAGGTATATTAAAATATAACACTGAATTTTATACATAGTACATGATATTTCATTTTAGGGGGCATATATGTGAGCCAAGGCACGTTTTATATCACCGTTGAAGATGGCACAATGTTGGAAGTTAAACTTAATAAAGCGCATAAGACCACAATTGGCGTAGTACATATTTTTCATGGTATGGCAGAGCATATGGATAGATATGATAATTTAGTCCATGCATTTAATCTACATGGTTACGACGTGATTCGTCACAATCATCGAGGACATGGAAAGGAAATAACGATTAATGAACGCGGCCACTATGATGATTTGCGTATTGTAGCTCAAGATGCAGAAGAAATCGCACGGACAATATATGGTGACTTTGGCAAATTGCCATATATTGTTTTGGGTCACTCAATGGGGTCTATTATTGCGCGTCGTTTTGTTGAACAATACCCTGATGTTGCTGATGGCTTAATTTTGACGGGGACAGGTCAATTTCCATTATGGAAAGCCATTCCAGCAGCAGTTAGTCTTAAACTTATAGCTTTATGCCTAGGTAGAAGAAAGCGTCTAAAATGGGTAAATCAACTTGTTTATAAATCATTTAATAAACGTATCGACAATCCTCAAACGCCAAGCGATTGGCTATCTTCTCAACGTGCAGAAGTAGATAAATATGTTGAAGATGAATACTGTGGCTTTTTAGTGTCTAATCAACTTATCTATCAAACGGTTAAATATATGATGGTGACATCATGGAAAAAAGAACTCAAGAAGATAAATAGTAAGCTACCGATTTTGTTGATATCAGGTAAGGAAGATCCATTTGGTGATTACGGCAAAGGTGTGCGTAAGCTAGGACGAAAATTTAAACGAGCAGGTATAAAACATATCACGGTACAACTATATAAATTCAAAAGACATGAAATATTATTTGAAGATAATTATGATTTAACATGGAATCACATGTTTGAATGGATTGAAAAACATATTTTGAAGCGAACAAACGAGAGAGGATAGTAAAATATGATGAGCAAAAAGCCGTTTATCGTTGTTGTCGTTGGTCCAACGGCATCAGGGAAAACTGAATTGAGTGTCGCCCTAGCTAAGAAAATAAATGGTGAAGTGATTAGTGGCGATTCAATGCAAGTGTACAGACAAATGGATATAGGTACAGCAAAAGTAACACAAGAAGAAATGGAAGGTGTACCGCATCATCTTATCAATATTTTAAATCCAGATGAAGCCTTTTCGGCATACGAATTTAAAAAACGTGCAGAACAATGCATCGCAGATATCACTGCGAGAGGGAAAATTCCTATTATTGCAGGCGGTACAGGTTTGTATATTCAATCACTGATTTATAATTATCCATTTGAAAAGGAAGAAATTACAGCTGAAAAGAAACGTGAAGTCGCAAAAAAAATGAATGCATTAGAAGAATTAGATAATGATCATTTACATCAATATTTAAAAACATTTGATTCAAAATCTGCTTTAGAAATACACCCTAATAATCGAAAAAGAGTGCTTAGGGCAATAGAATATTATTTAAAAACAGAAAAACTTTTAAGTTCACGCAAGAAAGTTCAACAATTTACAGAAAATTATGATACATTATTAGTAGGGATTGAAATGTCGCGTGAAACATTATATTTTAAAATAAATAAACGAGTTGATATTATGTTGACCAACGGATTATTTAGGGAAGTGGAAGCACTGCTTGAATCAGGATATGAGCATGAACAGAGCATGCAAGCAATTGGCTATAAAGAGCTAATTCCTGTGGTCAAAGGTGAAGAAACATTGTCTTATGCAGTTGATAAATTGAAACAGCATTCGAGACAATATGCCAAAAGACAACTGACTTGGTTCAAGAATAAGATGAAAGTGCGATGGTTAGATAAAGAGAACATGTCGCTTCAAATGATGTTAGATGAGATTACAACCCAAATAAATAAAAGGAGTTCTGTAAAATGATTGCAAATCACAACATCCAAGACCAAACACTAGAAAATTTTAAAGTGAATCAAACAGAAGTCACTGTCTTCTTCTTAAATGGTTTCCAAATGAAAGGTGTTATTGAAGACTTTGACAAATATGTTGTCAACATCGTATCTCAAGGTAAACAACATTTGATTTACAAACATGCGATCAGTACTTTTGCTGTAGATACAGAAGGCTCAGACACTGTTGAAACAAACAGCGAAGAATAGGTTATAAGCTTACAAGCTTTTAATCATCATATCTAAGTAAGCGAAGTATTCGGTTACTACACATGTTTACAAACATAGGCGATAACACATTAAAATAATATCGTTAGTTGTTTGTAAAAAGCATCCAGCTCGCTAAAAACGAACTGGATGCCTTTTTGTGTTATAAAAGAGCTTCAATTGCTTCATGTAATTGTGCAGGTTTCTTTTGAGGAGAAAAACGTTTAACCACATGACCTTGACGATCAACTAAAAACTTCGTAAAATTCCATTTAATTTTCTCATTAAACATACCATGTTGCGCGTCAGTTAAAAATCTAAATAATGGATGTTGATGCTCTCCCTTTACATCAATTTTTTCGTGAATAGGGAATGTGACACCATAATTAATTTTACAATTTTGATTAGCTTCAGCACCAGAACCAGGTTCTTGACCACCGAATTGATTACATGGAAAACCTAATACGACAAGACCTTGTTCTTTGTATTTATCATAAATCTCTTGAAGTCCTTCAAATTGAGGTGTAAAACCACACTCACTTGCAGTATTCACGATGAGCATGACGTCCCCTTTATATTTTTCTAATTTATAGTCTTTACCATCTGAAGTTTGAACGACAATATCATAAATATTTTCCATTCTATTCACCCTTTCAATTTATCTTTAATTTAACATAATTTATGCAGATAGTCTTAAATAAAGCACTGTGTTAGAATGATTTGAGTAGCAAGATTAAGGAGATGCATACTATGGTGCAACAAGCAGCATATAGCACACAACAGAAACGAGAAACTGCAGTTCTAGTCGGTGTAAATGCCCAAGTAGATAATCAATTTGATTATGATTCAACTATGCAAGAATTACAGGCCTTATCACAGACATGCCAGCTTGAAGTGGTTAGTCAAATAACACAAAATCGACAACAAGTTGATCATAAATATTATGTTGGTAAAGGTAAAATCGATGAAATTAAAGCATTTATTGATTTACATGATATAGATGTCGTTGTAGCAAATGATGAATTAACGACAGCACAGTCCAAAAGTTTAAATGATGCGTTAGATGTTAAGATTATTGACCGCACACAACTTATACTAGAAATTTTTGCATTACGTGCTAAAAGCAAAGAAGGGAAGTTACAAGTTGAATTAGCACAGTTAGATTATTTACTACCTAGACTACAAGGACATGGAAAGAGTTTGTCACGTTTAGGTGGAGGAATAGGTACGAGAGGTCCTGGTGAAACCAAGTTAGAAATGGATCGACGACATATTCGAACACGAATAAATGAAATTAAACATCAATTACAGACAATAGTTGAACATCGAGAAAGATATCGAAATAAACGCGAGCAAAATCAAGTATTTCAAATAGCATTAGTTGGCTATACTAATGCAGGTAAATCGTCATGGTTTAATGTATTGTCTGGTGAAAGTACTTATGAGCAAAATCTATTGTTTGCTACGCTAGACCCTAAAACTAGACAAATCCAGCTAAATGAAGGATTTAATGTGATAATTACGGACACAGTAGGATTTATTCAAAAACTACCAACAACTTTAGTAGCTGCATTTAAATCCACTTTAGAAGAAGCCAAAAATGCTGATATATTATTACATATAGTTGATGCGAGCCACCCTGAATTTCGCTCACAATACGAAACAGTCAATCAGTTAATTCAAGAATTAGATATGGACCAAATTCCACAAGTTGTACTGTTTAACAAAAGAGATTTATGTCCTTCTACAATGGCTTTACCAATGTCATCATCATTATTTGAATTTGTATCGACACAGCATCATTCAGATATTACAAAGGTCAAAGCGTTGTTAATTAAACAAATAAAAGAAAGTTTAACTTATTATTCAGAAACAGTGGCAAGTTCCAATGCACAACGCATATACTTTTTGAAACAGCATACACTAATAGAAGAAATGAACTTTAATCCTCAAAACAATTGTTATGAGGTTACGGGATATAGAAAATAACAAAAAGGAAGATTATACATGTCAGATTTAACACACACAATTGCAGAAGTAGAAGATATCTTAGCACCATTTTTTCAACAGATTGAAGACATTGCACTTTTGAATCAGGAAAAAGTACTAGCAGCATTTCATCATGTAAAAGCAACAGAAAGTGATTTACTAGGAACTACTGGTTATGGATATGATGATATTGGAAGGCAGCATTTAGAAGAGATTTATGCACATACATTTCGAGCACAATCAGCTTTGGTGCGTCCGCAAATTATTTCAGGTACACATGCGATTACAATAGCGCTTCAAAGTATGTTAAAGCATGGAGATGAACTACTTTATATTACTGGAAGTCCATATGATACTTTATTAGAAGTTATAGGCGTCAATGGTAATGGTATCGAAAGTTTAAAAGAGCATGGCGTTAAATATCGTGATATTCCATTAAAAGATGGTGATATAGACACTTCACAAGTTTTGAGCACGATTACTGATAAAACAAAAGTAGTTGCTATACAACGCTCTAAAGGATATGATCAACGACCATCTCTTAATATTGATAAAATTGAATGCGCTATTCAAAAAATTAAAGCACAATATCCGCATGTTATTATTTTTGTAGATAATTGCTATGGCGAATTTGTTGAAACACGAGAACCAATTGAATGTGGTGCAGATTTAATGGCAGGATCACTGATTAAAAATCCTGGTGGTGGTTTAGCTAAAATTGGTGGTTACATCGCAGGTCGTGAAGATTTAATTGAACGTTGTGGCTATCGACTAACGGCACCTGGAATTGGGCGTGAAGCAGGGGCTTCGGTCTATGCACTTCATGAAATGTATCAAGGCTTCTTCTTAGCACCACACGTAGTGAGCCAAAGTTTGAAAGGCGCTTTATTTACGAGTCTTTTATTAGAGAAAATGCACATGCACACAACGCCCAAATATGATGTACCACGCACTGATTTAATCCAAACAGTACAATTTGAAACAAAAGAACAAATGATTTCTTTCTGTCAAAGTATTCAACATGCGTCACCTATAAATGCACATTTTAGTCCAGAGCCAAGTTACATGCCTGGTTATGAAGATGATGTCATTATGGCTGCAGGCACTTTTATCCAAGGTGCATCTATCGAATTATCTGCAGATGGTCCAATTCGTCCACCATATGAAGTTTATGTCCAAGGCGGTTTAACTTATGAGCACGTTAAGCTAGCGATTATTTATGCAGTAAAACAATTACAAGAGCAACAATTAGTATAGTCAGAAACATTTTAGAATATAAATGTAGTGGATTCAAATTGGAACACCAAAACTTTTTATTTGGATATGGTTCTTACAATATTGGGTAGCGTAGATTAATTTATATCAGGATTTTATACAAAAGGCACCTCGTTCATTTAGTTTAGTAAAGTTTATTAAATGATACGAAAGTGTCTTGTTTTTTTAAGCATTTCAATATAAGACGACATGTTAATACGTATTATTTATGGCGAGACTCCTGAAAGAGCAGTGTTAGCCTATTTTATAAACCACATGACTTCGTATGATTAAGATTAATGAAGTATTAACCATTCTATGTTAGAAAACCTGACATATTTTTGTATTATAAAAAAAAGTATGCTAAATTGTTAACAAGTTCAAAAGTAGAGGTGAGGTTATTAGTGTCTAATGATAAATTAAGGCGTAATATGGCCGTATTCTCTATGAGTGTTGTAAGTAAATTAACGGAATTATCAGCAAGACAAATCCGTTATTACGAAACACATGAACTGATAACGCCCGAACGAACAGCAGGAAATAAACGATTATTTTCAATGAATGATTTGGAACGACTTTTAGAGATTAAAGCGCTTTTAGAAAAGGGTTTTAACATCAAAGCAATCAAACAAATTATTTTAGATGATCAAGGGCATTTAACAACTGATGAACAAGAGACTAGAAAAAGAATGATTGTAGATGCAACGCAAAAACCCATAGGTGAAGCATTGCCAATAAATCGTGGAGATTTATCCAGATTTATTAAATAAAGTAGTGGAGGATTCAAATATGCCAAAACGTACATTCACAAAAGATGACATTCGTAAATTTACAAAAGAAGAAAATGTAAGATACTTACGCTTACAATTCACAGATATTTTAGGAACAATAAAAAATGTAGAAGTTCCAGTAAGCCAATTAGAAAAAGTGTTAGATAATGAAATGATGTTTGATGGTTCTTCAATTGAAGGATTTGTTCGTATTGAAGAATCAGATATGTATTTACATCCTGATTTAGATACATGGGTTATTTTCCCATGGACAGCAGGACAAGGTAAAGTAGCACGATTAATTTGTGACGTATATAAAACGGATGGTGAACCTTTTGAAGGGGATCCACGTGCGAACTTAAGACGTGTCTTGAAAGAAATGGAAGACATGGGTTATACAGACTTTAACCTTGGACCTGAACCAGAATTCTTCTTATTCAAATTAGATGAAAAAGGTGAACCAACACTTGAGTTAAATGACGATGGTGGATACTTCGATTTAGCACCAACTGACTTAGGTGAAAACTGCCGCCGTGATATCGTTTTAGAACTTGAAGACATGGGCTTTGATATTGAAGCAAGTCACCATGAAGTAGCACCTGGTCAACATGAAATTGATTTTAAATATGCAGATGCAATTTCAGCATGTGATAATATTCAAACATTCAAGTTAGTTGTAAAAACGATTGCACGTAAACATAATTTACACGCAACATTTATGCCAAAACCATTGTTCGGTGTAAACGGTAGCGGTATGCACTTCAATGTGTCATTATTCAAAGGTAAAGAAAATGCCTTCTATGATCCAAATGGTGAAATGCAATTAACAGATGACGCATATCATTTCACAGCTGGTATTTTAAATAATGCACGTGGCTTCACAGCTGTATGTAATCCGATTGTAAACTCATACAAACGCTTAGTACCAGGCTATGAAGCACCATGTTATATCGCATGGAGTGGTAAAAACCGTTCTCCATTGGTTCGTGTACCTTCATCAAGAGGGTTATCAACACGTATTGAAGTGCGTTCAGTAGATCCAGCGGCAAATCCTTATATGGCGCTTGCAGCTATTTTGCAAGCAGGGTTAGACGGTATTAAAAATAAAACAGAAGTACCAAAACCAGTGAACCAAAATATTTACGAAATGAATCGTGAAGAACGTGAAGCTGTTGGCATTCATGACCTTCCATCAACACTTTATACAGCATTAAAAGCAATGCGTGAAAATCCAACGATTAAAAAAGCATTGGGTAACCATATTTACAATCAATTTATTAATTCTAAATCAATTGAATGGGATTATTACAGAACCCAAGTTTCTGAATGGGAGCGCGACCAATACATGAAACAATATTAATCGCTAAGCAAACAGGGGACCGACTTAGGGATAACAAGGAGTTAAGGCACTTTGCCTTAGCTTCTTTTTTATATAAAAGTGGACAACTAACCTATAAAAGAAAGCTATTTTTTCATTGGATGGGCAACTATTGGGCAACTCATTTTAAAATACATTCTTGATATATTTCTCAAAATTTTCTTTAGCATCATCATTCATCTTAAATTATTACAAAATGTTTAGACTTGATTAGAAAAGGTGTATATACTCTTTCAAATCACCAAGGTAATACGTTTTAAACTATAAAAAAAGAGTAGATAACAAATATTGTCAAAAACATTGTTATCATACTCAAAAATGTTTAGACGGCTAATTCGATATATCTTCTTTAGTTAAAAATATAAGTATTTTCTATTATATTAATTCTAATAATTGATTGACAATTTCTTCAGTTGTTGCCCAACTTGTAGCAAATCTTACGACGCGATGATTTTCATCGTATTTTTCCCAAACTGCGAACTTTACTTTTTGTTGTAATTGTTGAATTTTCTCTTCGCTTAATATGAAAAATTGTTGATTCGTAGGTGAGTCGAAATAGACTCTGTAACCTTTGTCAATAAACCCTTTTTTCATTTTATTGGCCATGTGAATCGCATGACGACTGATGTCAAAATATAAATTGTTTGTAAATAATTCTAAAAATTGAATACCAACTAATCGTCCTTTAGCTAATAATGCACCGTGTTGTTTAATGCGTGTAGTGAAGTGTTTTGGTTCATTATATTGCGTAAAGACAATTGCTTCACCGCACAATGCACCAACTTTTGTGCCACCGATATAAAAAATATCACAATACTTTGCAATATCTGTGATATCTACGTCAGTTGCGTCGCTCATTACGCCATAACCCAATCTAGCACCATCCATAAATAATGGTATTTGATGCTTACGACATACTTCTGACAAAGCTTGTAACTCACTTTTTGAATAGAGCGTACCATATTCTGTAGGATGTGATATATAAACCATTCCCGGAAAGGCCATATGTTCTTTTTTGAAATCACTATTAAATGTTTCCAAATATTGTTTCACTGATTCTGCTGTAATTTTTCCTTCGTTTGATTCTAACTCTATTACTTTGTGACCGCTGAATTCAATGGCTCCTCCTTCATGAACGGCAACATGTCCTGTATTGGCTGAAATCACAGCTTCGTACGGTTCTAATACTGTACTTATAACGACTTGATTGGTTTGTGTGCCACCAACTAAAAATCTTACAGTCGCATGTGGACAGTCAATAATTTCTCTAATTTTATCAGCTGCTTGTTGAGAAAATTGGTCGGCACCATAACCGGCTTCTTGCACCATATTTGTTTCTATAAGTCGTTGTAACACTTTTTCATGTGCACCCTCTAAATAATCGTTTTCAAATGAAATCATGAAATTCCCCCTTAAATTAACAGAACTTTCTGAAAATATAATATGACAATTATAGCGCATTTTTCGTTGGAAATAAATTAAATTTCGCAATTAAATAATTGTAAGCGTTTTAAAGTTGATGTTAAAAGATACAGTAGTTTGATATTTAAAACTAAAAAAGCTATTATTTAAATTAGTAAATAAATATGAATAATGAATATAAATGACGCTGAAAGAGGGAAAGATGAATTATGTTCTTAGGGGTAACGGGAAATTTAGGTATTATATTTACATTTTTGTTAATCATTGGCTTTATATTGAACTTGATTTTAGCATTTATTATTATCTTTTTAGAACGTAATAGACGAAGTGCTACGTCAACATGGGCATGGCTTTTTGTGCTGTTAGTATTGCCACTCATTGGCTTTGTTTTATATTTATTTTTTGGTCGAACTGTGTCAAAGCGTAAAATGGAAAAACATAATGGTAAGGAGCTTAATGCATTTAAGCAATTGATAGATGATCAGATAAAAAGTTTTGACAAACATAATTATGGTACTAGCAATGAACTAGTAACAACACATCATGATTTAGTTCGCATGTTGCTTATGAACCAAGATGGCTTTTTAACTGAAAATAATCAAGTGGATGTATTTACGGATGGGCATGAGTTGTTTGATCAAGTTATAGAAGATATATACAATGCTAAACACTACATTCATTTAGAATATTATACGTTTGAGTTAGATGGTTTAGGTAAACGTATTCTTGATGCTTTAGAAACGAAGTTAAAAGAAGGTTTAGAAGTAAAACTCCTTTATGATGATGTTGGTTCTAAAAAAGTTGGCTTATCTAAATTTAAGCAATTTAAAGCACTTGGAGGCGAAGTTGAAGCATTCTTTGCATCGAAGTTTCCATTAATTAATTTTAGAATGAATAATCGTAATCATCGTAAAATTATAGTCATAGATGGTCAAAAAGGCTATATTGGTGGTTTTAATATAGGAGATGATTATTTAGGATTGGGAAAATTAGGTTATTGGAGAGATACACATTTTAGAATTCAAGGTGATGCAGTTGATGCCTTGCAAGTAAGATTTATTTTAGATTGGAACTCTCAAGCACATCGTACTCAATTTGAATATGATAGTAAGTATTTTCCTAAAAAAGATTATGGAGATGGTCATACACCACTTCAAATTGTGGCAAGTAGTCCGGCAGAAGATTGGCATCAAATTGAATTTGGTTATACTAAAATGATTATGAGTGCTAAAAAATCGATTTACTTACAGACGCCTTATTTTATACCGGATAATGCTTATATTAATGCATTAAAAATGGCAGCGAGTACAGGGGTAGAAGTGCATCTTATGATACCATGCAAACCGGATCATCCTTTTGTTTATTGGGCGACTTTTTCTAATGCGGCCGCTCTATTAGATAGTGGGGTGCATATTCATACCTATCAAAATGGCTTTATTCATTCAAAATTATGTATGATTGATGATGAAGTAGTGTCTGTAGGTACAGCTAATATGGATTACAGAAGTTTTGAACTTAATTTTGAAGTCAATGCCTTTGTATATGATAAAACGATTGCACAGCAATTAAAAAAAGCTTATCAAGAAGATATCAAAAAATCTAAATTGTTAACTAAAGAAAAATATAACCAACGTTCATTAAAAATAAAAATAAAAGAAGACATTGCAAAGCTCGTATCACCAATTTTATAACAAGTAGTTAAAGTATTGGAGTATTACCACCTATTGAAATATTTTCAGTAGGTGTTTTTTATGACAAATGTCATTCTAACATGATGACATTTGCATCTAATATCAAACGTCATTCCTTGTTATTGTTGTAATAGTCAAACAAGAGGTGATATAGATGATTGAAGTAAAAGGTATAAAAAAACAATTTGGGAAAAAATTAGTGTTAAACGACATTAATTTGAAAATTCAAAATGGTAAATGTACGGCTTTTATCGGTAAAAATGGAGCGGGTAAATCAACATTGATTGATATTATTATTGGTAATTTAACTCCTAATGAAGGTCAAATTTTAGATAAGTCAGAATTATTAGACCCATCAAAAATGGCTATTTTATTTCAAAAGACGCAATTTCCCAAAATGATAAAAGTGAAAGAGTTATTTTACTTACATCACGCATTATATCCACAAGCAATGTCACTTAAGGCATTTAAAGCATTAACATTATTTGACGATGCTCAGTTAAATCAAATGGCCAATAAACTATCGGGTGGACAGCAACGGTTGCTAGATTTTGCCCTTGCATTGGTAGGGCATCCGCAATTACTCATTCTTGATGAACCAACAGCAGCAATGGATATAGAGACTAGAGAATATTTTTGGCAGGTGATTCAACATCTCAAAGATCAAGGAACAACTATTTTATATACGTCACACTACATTGAAGAAGTAGAGCGGATGGCTGATCATATTGTCTTATTAAAAAATGGTGTTATTCAAATGAACGACACGTTATCACAAATTCGCCAACAAGATGCGATGACATTTATTTATATACCTAAAAAATATCAAAAACAGCTTCATATTAATGAAAAGATACAAGAAACAAAGCAACAGTACATCATTAAAATATGTACCAAAGATGTTTCGCGAACGCTACAAGATTTGCAAAAACAGCAAGTAAATTTAAATGAGATTGAGATACATAAAGCATCATTACTTGAAATCATGTTTAAAGATAATCATTCAAAAGAGGTGGAAACATTATGACGATGACTTTATTAACAACGGAATTAAAAGTTCTTTTTAGAAAAAAAGTGTATCTAATTTTTTCGATTTTATTACCTTTATTCTTTTATCTTATTTTTACGTCAATTTTAGATTTACCTAAAGCTCAACAACAAGTGTTTAATAAAGAATATATGTATAGTATGGTAGTGTTTAGTTTATTGAACTTTTGTATGATGTCGTTTCCTTTAGATATGATAGAAGAACGTGCCAATGGATGGTATAAACGGTTAATGGTTACACCTATGTCAATATCACGTTATTACGGTGTAAAAGTTGTGCGAACGATGATACAATTTTTATTATCGATTGTTATCATTTTTGTCGTTGCACATTTCTCTAAAGACGTTACGATGAGTATTGCTGAGTGGATGTTATCAGGTATATTACTTTGGATTGGCGCAAGTTTATTTTTAACCTTTGGTCTTGTTATTGCCCAATTTGATGATACGCAAAAAGCAAGTAGTATAGCTAATATGATATGTATATTGCTTGCAATAGCAGGAGGACTTTGGTTCCCAACAACAACTTTCCCCGATTGGATGCAGCAAGTATCAAAGTGGATGCCAACCTACCATTTAAAAGCGATTGCATATGACTTAAGTAAAGGTAGCGGAATCAATGTACAATCATTTAGTATTATATTTATATATAGTATATTTGCCTTAATCATTGCATTGTGGATAAATCATAGAAAAGATGTGTCTTAAATGAAAGAACGTTCAGTAACTATATTTTTAGCAGAAAAAATAACGCCACTCATTTATTTGATATTTCCAATATTGGCTACGTTTTCAGATGATATAACACGATCTAAAGTTGAATATGTAAGCATTGTTATTGTATTTACTATCACATATATGATGATTATTTTTGGTTACACTAAGTGGCGAAATAATTGGCTTTTTATATTGTTTATTATACATTATGCGATTTTAATATATTTCGTATTTTGTAATACACCTATGAACACGTTATTTTTCTTTTTTAGTGCGTTTGCTTTGCCATTTATGTTAAAAGTAGGCATAAAATCTAAATTTTTTGTCTTATTTTGCATGGCGCTAGCAGCAGCTCTAATGATGCAATACTATATAGATCAAAGTCATATGTTTGTTTTATTAGTGTATTATTTAGTCATTTTAATGATGTGTCTAGGCAATATCCGAGCTGTTCATGAAAGACATTTAAAAGATCAATTAAATGCTAAAAATGAATATATTAATATGTTGATTACTGAAAAAGAAAGAAATCGTATAGGTCAAGATTTGCATGATACACTAGGTCATGTGTTTGCAGGGATGACATTGAAAGCAGAACTAGCTACAAAATTAATTGACCAGCAACCAGAACAGGCAAAAGAAGAAATTGAAGCACTGGCAGATTTATCACGTCAAACATTGACTAAAGTTAGAGCAATTATCGAAGATTTAAAAACACAAACGTTTGATGAAGAGGTTCATGCTGTCGAACATGTATTAAAAGATGCGAATATTTCTTTTGATTTTTATAATGCTAATATTGCCAAGACGATGAGCCCTGTACGTCAATCTACATTAGCAATGATATTAAGAGAAGCAATAAATAATATTATTAAGCATGCGCATGCGACCAAAGTAGAAGGAAACTTAATAAACAAACAAGAGAAAATTATATTATGTGTATCGGATAATGGTCAAGGTATGCGACAACCAGAAACTGTTCGTTTAAATAGTATAGAACAACGTGTTGCATATTTAAAAGGAACATTAGTTATTCATTCTAGTAAACAACAAGGAACGACCATTGAAGTTCATATTCCAAGAGGTGAGCAACTATGATTTCAGTTATTGTAGCGGAAGACCAAACAATGTTAAGGCAAGCGATGGTTCAATTACTTAATATGAGCGATGATATTAAAGTGGTAGAACAATTTGGCGATGGCGCTTCTGCATTAAGATATATCCAAAAGCACAGTCCTCAAGTAGCTATATTGGATATTGAGATGCCTGAGATGACGGGGCTGGAAGTCCTTGCTAAAGTGAGAGAAGGAAACGATTCAACTAAGATTATTATCGTAACGACATTTAAAAGACCAGGTTATTTTGAAAAAGCGGTTGCGAATGATGTAGACGCATATGTGCTTAAAGAACGTTCTGTTGATGATTTGATTGGCACGATAAAAAAAGTAATAACAGGGGAAAAGGAATACAGTGCTTCACTCATGACATCAATGATTTCTAATATGAATCCACTCACACACAAAGAACAAATTGTCTTAAGAGAAATTGGGCTGGGCCTCAGCAGTAAAGAAATCGCAAATAAATTGTATTTGTCGGACGGAACAGTGAGAAATTATACATCAGCTATTATTGATAAGATGGAGGCGGACAATCGCTTTGAAGCTTGGAAAAAAGCGTTTGAAAAAGGTTGGGTTTAATTATTTTGTAACTACTTTTTGGTTGCTAGACATTTTATCAACATGTTCAGCCAAAAGTCTCAAAACGTGTGCTACTTTGTCAGGTGGTGTATCACTAGCTAACGTATGTTTAAATGTGTAGCCTTCTTGTGTTTTTACGCAGTATACAAGAGCATCAGTTTCAATAATAATATCCATAATTTCCATTTTAAACACCTCATATCCCATTTGAATTTAATCACAGTCTAAAAACTTAACTTTTAAAATATTTTTCGTAAGAAAGTTCGTCTTTTAGTATCTTTACTTATATATACCACATTTTGAATAAAAATAACATTATTAAACTTTAATCTACAATTTTAAATCAAAAAAATGCCTTCAAAAGCTTGAAATTAGCTTTTGAAGGCATTATAGAAGAAAAACTATTTGTTGCGTGATGATTATTTATTATTACGCTTATTTATGATGTTTTGGATAAGATAAACTAGAAAACCTACGAATACCCCTAGTAGTATAGCGACTACAATTGATACGATGATAGGTAATTTAAAAATGATTTGGAGAATAACTCCTACAATTATAGCAATGACAGCTCCAATGATGGTAACGAGGCTCTCATTTTGTTCGCTCATAATATTCACTCCCAACTTTCAATAATATTATATCATGCTTTAAATAGAAGTGAATGGAATAACAGTGTAATTTCATATTGACCTTGATGAAGTTAATTAGATATGATAATTGAGTAAATTTAAAATGAGGAGCAACTAATGAAATCCAAAAAGTCAAAATCAATTGTTATTTTTGTGGTCATAGTACTTATTGTCTTAGGTTTTCAATATATTAATCATACAGGACCTTTTCAATCTCTGTTATCACAATCTAAACAGCAATCATCTACTGATTTAAAAGGAAAGGAAAAAGTTCATATTATACGTGTAGTTGATGGTGATACCTTTGTAGCTCGTAATAGCAAAGGCCAGCAGCTTAAAATTCGTTTAATCGGCGTTGATACGCCTGAAACAGTGAAACCTAATACACCTGTACAGCCATACGGTAAAGAAGCATCGCATTTTAGTAAAAAGAACTTAACCAATAAAGATGTTTATCTGGAATATGATAAAGAAAAAAATGATCGCTATGGACGTGTTTTAGCATATGTTTGGCTGGATAAAGATACATTATTTAATGAGCTATTAGTAAAAGAAGGGTTAGCTAAAGAAAAATACTTTGCACCTAATGGAAAATATAGAGACGTCTTTATCAAAGCACAAAACGAGGCGCAAAAGAAAAAAATCAATCTTTGGAGTTAGAAAAAGCCAGGAATGCCCATCTGCTTATGTGATTGTGGTTACATCACTTTATGAGAGGTGCATTTCCGGCTTTTTAATTATTAATCAAAACTTTTTGCAATGGTTTCGACTTGTTCTTTAGTCAGTGGATGTTTTGACAACTCTATAGCATGTCCAATGACGGATTTTAATGAAGATTTTGTAGAAACAGTATCTACATATTTTCCTCTTTCATCTGATCCTTCAATTATATTGACACTACCATCATTAAAGTACACAACACCAATACTTTGAATTTTGTGATTGAAGTGGTTTTCAATGCCGTCTTTTAATGTTTTAGAGTTCAGTGCTGCCTGTTGATAAGGATCTACGTCATAAAAATCAAAAATAACACGATTACTTTGTATTTTTTCAATAAACGTATATATTTCTTGACGTGTTGAATTAAATTGGCTGTGATACTGCTTGGCAATGTAATGTCCAATGACTTGATCAATTGAACTAAAGCTAGATAAATTTAATTCATCCTTTACAGATGCGTCAAAATGGTAAAATGTTTTTTGCTTCCAATTTTTGACATCGATATTGATTAGACCTACATCTGAGACAACGATAAAGTCAAATGTTCTTAAATACTCGAAGAATGGATGTTTTGTAGCTAATTTACTTGTCTGAATAATTTCGTAGTATTTTAGCTGGCCATTCTTTTTGAAACTTTCAAGTATTTCTTTGACTTCACGTTTTGCATTTTTCTTAGCATGTGTGCTGACATCGTTATTAGAACTTAACATTTGATTTTTGAGTTCAGTATTTTCATTACTGAGAATCGCGTTCTTAGAAGTGAGTTGATTTTTAGCGTATACTTCTGTATCAATTCTACTTTGCATGTAGCGATGATGTAGTATAGAAGCTAAAATGAGTATCACTAATAAAATAATAAGCACTATTGACAAGGTCATTATTTATCACCTTACTCTGTTTATTTTGTATTGTTATATCATTAAAATACTCCTGATTATTAAAGATATTTTAATCATACAAATACACTGTAAATTATATACAGTTTAATTTATTAATTCAATCAATGCGTAGACAAAATGTGTAGCTTATTAAATATCTAAAGTTCAAATTAAAGCCAAAGTAACTATATATATAATTATAGGTAAATATGAAGTAACATGCAGTTTACCAAAAGTTCACAATTCAAAAATTGAAAATGTAGTACGAGCAAGTTATAATTGAGTAATGAAAGCGTTTCCTAAGGAGGGGTCGAATGGCTAAATTACAGGATTACAAAGCTAAGGACTTAGTAAATATTTTACTTGATAACTGTCCACAAGCTTTTAAATTTCATGGAGAAGTAGCCATGCAATTATTTTTGAATAATCAATTTGATCTTCCTTCTATAGTTGATTTATGTGTAGAGCGTAAGCATTTAACAGAAGTGATTACAGCTTTGCCTAATGATATTAAATTAACATACTATAATAAAAACAATCATGTTTTAGATACGAGTCAACTTGTTATTACAGAGGTCGTTCATATTACTGTAATGAACAACACTAGTTTATTATTAAATATATTTATATATGATGTAGCGAATGGTGAATGGATTTTTAGATTAGATAATCATGTGAGATTGCCTCAAAATAATATTTATTTCCATTCTTTGACATGGAATGTGGATTATATTAAACCAGAAATTGTACTAATGTATGATTTTTTAGATAATCAAAATTATCACCAATCTTCTAGTTATAAAAAAGTATTAGATGCATTAAGCTATTATCAATTTGTTATTTTACAGACTGTAGTAGGCGAAGATAAAATTAAAAAATGTCTTAATGAGTAATCAAACAAAATAACATATCGGGAAATATCATTTGTAGGAATAAGTATTGAAGTTTCCATTGGTAGTGTAAGTTGAGTCATGTTATCATCTTCATACATAAGGCACCTCGTTAATTTAGTTTAGTGAAGTTTATTAAATTATACGAAAGTGCCTTATTTTTTATAGTATGTTAATGTAAAATTACATATAAATGCGACGTATTTTGGCGAGACTCTTGAGGGAACAGGACAAGCTGAAGCTGTCCCCAAAGAAAGCGAGCCAACAATACGACGTATTCAATAAAAAAGAAGCAGTCAGATGAGTTGAATTCAATTCATCTGACTGCTATTTTTTGAGATTTATGTCCCAGCCTGTTTTGTCTTTGTTTAAACGTTATCGATGCATTTTCCGTGATAACAAAATTCATACGTTGCATGTACGGCTTTTTCAGCATCTTTAACTGAAATACCAAACATCATCGATATTTCAGAAGCACCTTGATTAATCATTTTTAAATTGATGTTAGCTTGTGCTAATGCATGCGTGATTTTATTTGCTGTTCCTACGGTCTGATTCATTCCTTCTCCTACAATCATTAAAATAGCTAAATCATGCTCTACACTTAATTCATCAACTTCACACTTCTTACGTATTGCGTTTAGAACGTCTTCTTCTTTACCTTTAAGTTGATGTGAACGCATAATTATGCTGATACTATCGATGCCAGATGGCATATGATCAAATGAAATATTAAAGTCTTCTAATATTTGTAATATTTTTACAGTAAATCCAATTTGACGATTCATTAAATATTTTTTGATATTAATAACTGTAAAATCTTTATCACAGCTTATCCCACTAATGACATTATTTGCACTGATATCTCGGTCATGTTTGATAAAAGTGCCTTTATCTTGTGGACGGTTTGTATTTTTAATCACGACAGGTATGCGATGTTTGTAAAGTGGCTGAAGTGCTTCGTCGTGGAAGACACCAAACCCTGCATAAGACAGTTCACGCATTTCTCGATATGTGATTTCTTTAATAAGCTCTGGATGTTTAATAACATTAGGATTGGCTTTAAAAATTCCAGAAACATCAGTGAAGTTTTCATAAAGTGATGCATTAACTCCACGTGCGATGATAGCACCTGTTATATCCGAGCCTCCTCGTGGGAATGTGACAATATAGCCATGTTTAGAAACACCAAAGAAACCAGGAATAATGATTTTTCCTTTAATGTTACGTAATTGTGCAATTCGCTCATAAGCTTGCTCCAATATTTGGGCTTGTTGCGGTAAATCAGTGACTAGAATTCCTGCATCCTCAGGAGATAAATACGTGGTAGGTACCCCTTGCGTATTATTATAATCTGCAATGAGCTGTGCATTAAAATTTTCTCCACATGACAATAATGCATCATAGAGACGCGGTGGACGATTTTTTAATGAATGAATTAATTTTTCTAATGTCGTATCTATTGATTTGAGTATCTCGGTCGACATTTGAAGTTCATTAACAATGTCAGCGTATCGTTGCACAATTTGACGCTTCTTATCTTGATAATCTAAACCACTTGTTACTTTTTCATATAGTCGAATTAATAAATCTGTCGTTTTAATATCATTTTTATAACGTTTACCAGGAGCGGAAACAATGATAATTTTTCTTTCGTCATCAGCATTAACAATGTTTAATACTTTTTTTATTTGAGATGCATTAGCGACGGAACTACCTCCAAATTTAGCTACTTTAACCAATGGAACCAACCTTTCTAAAAAATCAGAAAATTCTATTTAATTTTCTGATAGCACGTGATAATATATAGCTATATATTTGGAGTGAAGTTTTAAACATTGAAATAATAAGAATTGATTTATATAATATACTATTATATAGTATTTTTCAACAGTACAAATGTATTTTAGAAAAAGACAAAAGGGGGATAAGTAATGAAAGAATTAAATATTGCGTTATTAGGGCTTGGTACAGTTGGCTCAGGTGTAGTTAAAATAATCGAAGAAAATAGGCAGCAAATTAAAGACACAATTAATAAAGATATTATTATTAAACATATTTTAGTCCGCAATAAGGCAAAGAAGCGTCCTATAAACTTTCAACAATATCATTTGACTGAAGATGTACATGAGATATTAAATGATGACTCAATTGATATTGTTATTGAAGTAATGGGTGGCATTGAACCAACAGTTGATTATATAAGTAGAACACTTAAAAGTGGTAAACATGTGATTACTGCAAATAAAGATTTGCTTGCAGTTCATTTGCGTTTACTTGAAGATTTAGCAGAAGCTAACGGTGTAGCGCTTAAATTTGAAGCAAGCGTTGCAGGTGGTATTCCAATTGTAAATGCAATAAATAATGGATTAAATGCCAATAATATTTCAAAATTCATGGGCATATTTAATGGTACCTCAAATTTTATTTTAACTAAGATGTTTCAAGAGCATACATCTTTTGAAGAAGCATTAAATGAAGCGCAGCGTTTAGGCTTTGCTGAAGCAGATCCTACAGATGATGTAGAAGGTATTGATGCAGCTAGAAAGGTAGTTATAACTTCATACTTATCATTTAATCAAGTAATTAAATTAAATGATGTTTACATAAAAGGTATTAGTGAGACAACGCTTGATGATATTCTTGTGGCTGACAAGTTAGGCTATAAGATTAAATTGATAGGTAAAGGCATTTATGAACATGGAAAAGTACATGCGTCTGTTGAACCAACATTGATACATAAAAGTCATCAATTAGCCTCTGTAGACAATGAATACAATGCTATTTATGTTATAGGTGATGCTGTAGGAGACACGATGTTCTATGGCAAAGGTGCAGGTAGTTTAGCGACAGGTAGTGCCGTAGTAAGTGATTTATTAAATGTGTCGTTATTCTTTGAATCTAATTTACACACGCTACCTCCTCATTTTGAACTTAAAACAGATCAGACTAAAGAGTTAATGGATCATGAGCATTTAGTTACACTACAAGAAAAATATAGTTACTTTGTTGTGGTTAATAGTAGTGAAACATTAGACAAAATAAAAGAAATAATCAAGTCTAATCTGCCTTTTCATAAATCTTTTGACATTATAAAAAGAAATGATACTACATATGCTGGAGTTATTACAGGTGTTGATGTATCACCAGAACAATCATTAAAGCAAGCAGGTATTGATATAATCAAAGTTTATCCTGTAGAAGGAGTTTAAATATTATGAAAAGATGGCAAGGATTAGTAGAAGAATATCGGTCTTATTTACCGGTTAATGAAGAGACGCCTCAACTTACACTAAATGAAGGAAATACACCATTAATTCATTGTGACTATCTGTCACAAAAATTAAATATAAATCTATACGTAAAGTATGAGGGAGCAAATCCTACTGGCTCGTTTAAAGACCGTGGTATGGTTATGGCTGTGACAAAAGCAAAAGAACAAGGGAAAAAGATTGTGATATGTGCTTCGACAGGAAATACATCTGCTTCTGCAGCTGCATATGCTGCTAGAGCAGGCTTAAAAGCAATTGTAGTTATTCCAGAAGGTAAAATAGCACTCGGAAAATTATCACAAGCTGTCATGTATGGTGCTGAAATAGTGTCAATTGAAGGTAACTTTGATGAAGCGTTAGAAATTGTTAAAGAAATTGCGAAAGATGGTGAGATTGAATTAGTTAATTCAGTTAATCCGTTCCGCATTGAAGGACAAAAGACGGCATCATTTGAAGTTATTGAGCAATTAACAAAAGCTCCGGATATTTTAGCTATACCGGTTGGTAATGCTGGTAATATTACAGCATATTGGCAAGGATTTAAGGAATATCATGATAAGCATGGTGTAACATTACCACGTTTATTTGGTTTTCAAGCAGAAGGTGCTTCTCCTATTGTTCAAAATAAAGTCATTAAAAATCCAGAAACAATAGCGACTGCGATTCGTATAGGAAATCCTGCGAGTTGGACTAAAGCAACCGCTGCATTAAATGAATCTCACGGATTAATTGATAGTGTAACTGATGAAGAAATTTTAGAAGCTTATCAAATTATGACTTCAAAAGAAGGCATATTTAGTGAGCCAGCAAGTAATGCATCAATTGCAGGATTAATTAAATTACACCGTGCTGGACAGTTGCCAAAGAATCAGACAGTTGTAGCTGTATTAACGGGTAACGGACTTAAAGATCCTGATACGGCTATATCACTTCTAGATAATCCGATTCAACCTTTACCTAATGATAAACGAAGTATTATTGAATATATCAAAGGGGTTCTTAAATAATGGAGGACTATTTACATTTAAAAGTGCCTGCATCTACTGCTAATCTCGGTGTGGGTTTTGATTCAATTGGCATGGCGATTGACAAATATTTACATTTATATGTATATAAAATTGCAGGTGAAAATTGGCAGTTTCATTATTTAAATAAAGAGTTAGATAGCTTACCTAAAAATAAAAATAATTATATTTATCAAGTTGCGCAAGAGGTCGCAGAACGTTATCAGGTTAAGTTGCCGGCATTAAGAATTGATATGAGAAGTGATATTCCTTTAGCACGAGGTTTAGGTTCATCTGCTTCTGCTTTAGTAGGTGCATTGTACATTGCTAATCATTTCGGGAATATACAGTTGTCGAAATATGAACTTTTACAACTAGCAACCGAAATGGAAGGTCATCCAGATAATGTTGCGCCAACTATTTATGGAGGATTACTTGCTGGGTATCATAATCCAGAGACTTTAGAAACTGATGTGGCACATATTAACATACCTAAAGTTGACATTATTTTGACTATTCCACCATATGAGTTAAGAACTGAAGATGCAAGACGTGCACTTCCACAGTCTTTTGGTCATAATAATGCCGTTCAAAGTAGCGCTATTAGCAATACAATGATTTGTGCATTAATACAACATAATTATGAGCTTGCTGGAAAAATGATGATGCAAGATGGCTTTCATGAACCGTTTCGTCAGCAACTGATTCCAGAATTTGCAAAAGTTAAAGAAATTGCGCAAGCATATCATGCATATGCTACGGTTATTAGTGGTGCAGGCCCAACGATTTTAACACTTAGCAGAAGGGAATACAGCGGTGAAATTGTGAGACAATTGCGCCGAGCATGTCCACATTGTATTTCTGAGCTCTCCTATATCAATGAAACAGGAGTATTTGAAGAAATTGTGTTTCAACATTAATTTTATTGTAAAATAAAATTGAGATAGAGAAAGGAGAGACAACTTTTATGACTACATATCAAGTGGTTGTGATGGACATGGATGATACTTTATTAACACGAGACAATAAGGTTGATCCAATTACGAAGCAATATTTAATTGATATTCAAAATCAAGGAATTAAAGTAATATTAGCTTCTGGGAGACCAACGGAAGGGATGTTACCTACAGCGTATGAATTGAAGTTAGACATGCATAAAAGCTATATCATGAGTTATAATGGCGGACAAACGATAAGCGTTGCTGATGAATCTATCGTTGCTGAGCAGTCAGTTCGCAAAGAGGATTTTGATGCTATAGTGGATTATTGTCGTCAAAATAACTTTTTTGCTATGACTTATCAAGATGGATACATTATTTATGATGACGACCATGAATATATGAATATTGAATCAGAAATAACTGGATTACCTATGAAACGTGTTAATGATTTAAAGCAATATATACAGCAAAATGTTCCGAAAGTGCTTGCAGTTGATTATGAGGAACATATTACAAAAGCACGACAACATTTAGCAGGGTCGTTTAATGATAATGTTGACGTAACTACGAGCAAACCATATTTTTTAGAATTTATGGCTAAAAATGTGTCGAAAGGTCATGCTATTTCGTCATTTTGTGATAAATCAAATATTGACCTAGCTCAAGTTATCTGTTTTGGCGATAGTCCGAATGACATGTCAATGTTTAAAGTAGTAAGTCATGCCGTAGCAATGGGAAATGCTACTGATGATTTAAAAGCAATCTCAGATGAAGTTACATTAGATAACAATGCTAATGGTATTCCACATGCGTTAAAACAACTACTAAACATATAAAGCAATAAGATTATCATGTTTAGTAATAATAAATGGTCTGGGACATCATTATGTATTAGGCTATGAGTTAAATATTGACAGTAGTTAACTGGATTGAAAATACACTTATACCAAGCTTTTTTCAATTCTAGTCAAGCTTGATGGAGCGGAACAAAATTCATTATGAATTTTGTTCCGCTCCATTTGTGATTTATTAAAATTATTTAGCAGTATGCGTCCATTCATTCTTCCCTCTGTAACGTTTGATGTGTGCATAGACCTGATCTGCAGCGTAATCAAGGTTTGTATAAACTGTTATGGTAAATGCAGACTGATTCTCTTCAAAGGGTTCTTCTAAAAATACTTCTTTTAAATGATTGAATAAATTATTCATCTGATTATGATCTAAACTAGGGTATTCTCTTAAAGTACGTTTGATTAAGCGTCCTTTGCTATCCTCTAGGGATTGCACTACGATAACAAATCTTTCATCTTTCTTCAATACATCATCGAATAAATTAGTTTGTCCTATCATATAATCCACCTCGAAACCTTAGTCTTTAACTACATTATACATAATAAAGCCTTTTCAGAAAATAATACATTTAAAAAAGCGCAACACTTTTAATGTATAAGCATACAAAATTAGTGTTGCACTTCGACGATATTTATTAAAGATATAGTAAATTAATGTGTATTATTATAATGATATATTAGTTAATTTCATGTTGTGATAAATCCATATCTTCCAATTTGACATATTTTGTTTTTCTAATCAGTTTATGAATAAAGAAAATGATTGCGAGTACGATAAGTGGTAAGAAATTGATAAATACACCACTGAATTGGCCAGCCATCAATTTGCCGAATGAACTACCGAATAACAGGAAGATCAACATCAAGAATACAATAATTGGTCCAAGCGGATATAAAGGAGAACGATAAGGCAATAATGTTGAAATATCTTTTCCTTGTTTTTTAATTGCACGACGCAATCTTACTTGTCCCCATGTACTTGCACCCCAAACTAAAATAACCATTGAGCCAATGATATTAAGTAAACTAAATACTGCATTGGCATTAAAATTAGCATAAATAATAACTAAAACAATGAAAATATATGTCGTTATTAATGCACGCAAAGGTAATTTGGTAGTTGGATTTAACTTTCCTAAAAATTTGGGTGCTTGGCGATTATCACTAAGTGAATACAACATGCGACTTGTAGTATATAAACCAGAATTCGCTGCTGATAACAATGAAGTTAAGATAACAGCATTGATGACTGATGCAGCAAAAGCAATTCCAATACGATCAAAGACAATCGTAAACGGACTTTGTGCGACTGATTCATGTTCATTTAATAGCAATGAATCTGTATAAGGAATAATTGCTGAAATAACAAAAATTGACAATACATAAAATAATAATATTCTCCAAAAGACTTGCTTAACAGCTTTAGGCATCGTTTTACTTGGATTATCAGATTCACCAGCGGTAACAGCAACGACTTCAGTACCTCCAACAGAGAATCCAGCTACAAGTAGTACGCTAAGAATGCCTGTGATGCCACCTACAAATGGTGCATTACCTTTTGTAAAGTTATCAAAACCATATGCATGTCCACCAAGTATGCCAAATATCATGAGAAAACCAATAATTATAAATACAATAATTGTAATTACTTTAATTAATGAAAGCCAAAACTCAGTTTCTCCAAAAGCTTTAACCGTAAATATATTAAGTAATAAAAGTAATGTGATGAATATTAAACTCCAAGTCAATGGACTGAAGAAATGGAATACATTCCAGTAATGTATAACACTAGCTGCAACCATAACATCGACACTCGAAACTAAAGCCCACATAATGTAATATAACCATCCCATGGTAAAGCCGAGTGATGGGTCAATAAATCTCGTAGCATATGAACTAAATGAGCCAGATACTGGATAAAAAGTTGCGAGTTCTCCAATTGAAGCCATTAGAAAATAAAGCATAACTCCAATTAATAAGTAGGCTAAAATTGCACCACCAGGACCTGCTTGAGCAACGACACTTCCGGTTGCTACAAAGAGACCAGTTCCAATTGCGCCACCGATGGCTATCATAGATATGTGTCTGGAACTAAGACCACGTTTCATATTATTATCTTCCATATGAGCTCTCCCATCTATTTTATAAATATACACATCATTTTAATCCTTTTAAATCAAGTATTCAATAGATTTTGAGAATATTCCGCATAAATATTTTAAATTTTCTGATATTTAATAACGGAGATATACAAGTTTGATAATGATTAAATTGTGGGTATGTTAACTATAAGCTAAATTATAATTATTATAATGAAGCATTAGTCTTGAAAGGAGCATATCTATGTCAAAAGAGGATAAAAAATTAACTGATCTTTTTGGGCACCCCGTTTCAGATAGAGAAAACAGTATGACAGCTGGTCAAAGAGGTCCACTTATGATGCAAGATATTTATTACTTGGAACAAATGGCACACTTTGATCGTGAAGTAATTCCAGAACGCCGTATGCATGCGAAAGGATCAGGGGCGTTCGGAACGTTTACAGTTACGAATGATATTACGAAGTACACATCAGCTAAGATTTTTTCAGAAGTCGGTAAACAAACGGATATGTTTGCACGCTTTTCAACGGTAGCTGGTGAAAGAGGGGCAGCAGATGCTGAACGAGACATTCGTGGGTTTGCGCTTAAATTTTATACTGAAGATGGAAACTGGGATTTAGTGGGGAATAATACACCGGTCTTTTTCTTCAGAGATCCTAAACTCTTTGTTAGTTTGAATCGTGCTGTAAAAAGAGACCCTCGTACCAATATGCGTAGTGCACAAAACAACTGGGATTATTGGACAGGGTTACCTGAAGCATTACATCAAGTGACAATACTAATGTCTGATAGAGGCATTCCTAAAGATCTTCGGCATATGCACGGCTTTGGATCACACACCTATTCGATGTATAATAATGAAGGTAAACGTGTTTGGGTGAAATATCATTTTAGAAGCCAACAAGGTATTGAAAATTTAACCGATGAAGAAGCGGCAGATGTGATTGCACAAGACCGGGATTCATCACAAAGAGATTTATATAATGCTATTGAAAATGGAGATTATCCTAAATGGAAAATGTATATTCAAGTGATGACAGAAGAGCAAGCAAAAAATCATAAAGATAATCCATTTGATTTGACTAAAGTTTGGTATCATGGTGAATACCCATTAATTGAAGTCGGCGAATTCGAATTGAATCGTAATCCAAATAATTATTTCCAAGATGTAGAGCAAGCTGCTTTTGCGCCAACGAATATTGTACCTGGTTTAGATTTTTCACCTGATAAAGTATTACAAGGAAGATTATTTTCATATGGAGATGCACAACGTTACCGTTTAGGAGTTAACCATTGGCAAATTCCAGTGAATCAACCTAAAGCTGTCGGAGTAGAGAATCTATGCCCGTTTAGCCGCGATGGACAAATGCGTGTCTTAGATGATAACCAAGGTGGCGGACCACATTATTATCCAAATAATCAAGGCGTATACGCTTCTCAACATGAATATAAAAAGCCACCATTTCCAACAGATGGTGATGGTTATGAATATAATTATAGGGAAGACGATGATAACTACTTTGAACAGCCAGGAAAACTATTTAGATTACAATCGGATGAAGCAAAAGAAAGAATGTTTATAAATACAGCTAATGCGATGGATGGCGTAACAGAAGATGTTAAAAAGCGACATATTCGTCATTGCTATAAAGCTGATCCAGACTATGGAAAAGGCGTCGCCAAAGCACTAGAAATTGATATCAATACAATAGATTTAAATGATGAAAACGATGAGACGCATGAATAGCTAGAAGATATTGCATCATTGTAAAAGTTGTGTTAAAATTTTAAATCGTAAGTATTCCTAACAAGAAAGGGTGTTTAACGTGCGCGTAAATGTTACATTAGCATGTACAGAATGTGGCGATCGTAATTATATTACTACTAAAAATAAACGAAATAATCCTGAGCGTATCGAAATGAAAAAGTATTGCCCAAGATTAAAAAAACACACATTACATCGTGAAACGAAATAATCACTTACCTTTAAATACGACAATTTAAAGTTTGACATAAGAGCTGTGGAATGCAATCCATAGCTCTTATTTATATAGTAAAAACTTATTCTTGATTTAATTAGAAAATATGCTAAAATATAAAACGTAATAATTACGATTTAAGGAGCGTTTTTAATATATGGCTAAAAAATCTAAAATTGCGAAAGAACAAAAAAGAGAAGAATTAGTTAATAAATATTATGAATTAAGAAAAGAACTAAAGAAAAAAGGTGATTATGAGGCTTTACGTAAATTACCTAGAGATTCATCGCCAACACGTTTAACGCGTAGATGTAAAGTAACAGGCCGTCCTAGAGGCGTGTTAAGAAAATTTGAAATGTCTCGAATCGCATTTAGAGAACACGCGCATAAAGGACAAATTCCTGGTGTTAAAAAATCAAGTTGGTAAATTTTCAAAAGTACAACTCAAGTCCATTTACATTGACAATAAAAAATTGTAAAGTATATGAGGGTAGAAAATATGAATGATTATCAAGTGTTTTGATTTAATCATTCGTGATTTACCCTCAGTTTTTTATTTTTATACTTAATTATAAGGGGCTTATAAATAAATGAAAATTTTTGATTATGAAGATATCCAATTAATTCCGAATAAATGTATTGTTGAAAGTAGATCTGAGTGCGATACTGCAATTCAATTTGGCCCACGTAAATTTAAATTGCCAGTTGTGCCTGCTAATATGCAAACAGTTATGAATGAAAAATTAGCACAATGGTTTGCTAAAAATGAGTATTTTTATATAATGCATCGTTTTGACGAAAAGTCTAGAATACCATTCATTAAAAATATGCATGATCAAGGATTATTTGCGTCTATATCAGTTGGTGTTAAAGCACGTGAATTTGACTTTATTGAGCAATTACAACAAGCTGATATCGTGCCTGAATATATAACGATAGACATTGCTCATGGACATTCTGATTTAGTTATCCGTATGATTAAACACATCAAGCAACATTTGCCACAAGCCTTTGTAATTGCTGGAAATGTTGGTACACCTGAGGGCGTAAGGGAATTAGAAAATGCCGGTGCAGATGCGACAAAGGTTGGTATTGGACCAGGAAGAGTGTGCATTACCAAAATAAAAACTGGATTTGGAACTGGAGGCTGGCAACTCGCTGCACTCAATTTGTGTAGTAAAGCAGCACGTAAGCCGTTAATTGCTGATGGAGGCATTCGCACGCATGGTGATATTGCAAAATCGATACGTTTCGGAGCTTCAATGGTTATGATAGGTTCATTATTTGCTGCACACGAAGAATCTCCAGGAGAAACAGTTGAGTTAGATGGTAAACTGTACAAAGAATATTTTGGAAGTGCTTCAGAATTTCAAAAGGGTGAACGTAAAAATGTTGAAGGTAAAAAAATGTTTGTCGAACATAAAGGCTCATTAGAGCATACACTTGTAGAAATGCAGCAAGATTTACAGAGCTCTATTTCATATGCTGGTGGCAAAGATTTAAAATCTTTAAGAACTGTCGATTATGTAATTGTTCGAAACTCAATATTCAATGGAGATCGAGATTAAATTTTTGGTAGGTGAAAACCATTAAAAAATTTTTAAGTATTAGTTTAATTTTACTATGTATTATTATTATCTTTCCAATTAGAGAAAGTTCTCTAGTCGTACACATGCAGCAAGACGTCAGAAGTTTTATTGATCAACAAGTATTCAATAAAGAAGATGAAAATGAAGAGACACTTAAAGTACCTCAAGAACAACCTTTTGCTGTTAATAATGTTCAGTTAAATATGAAAAAAGGTAATGTAGAAGAAAAATATGGTAAAGCCAAAAGAATAACCACAAATGAATATGGTACAAAATGGTATGCATACTATGATGGCGATTATCAAAGATTTGTAATGATTGCATATTTAGATAATAAAGTGCACGCTTTGTATACAAATCAAAACATAATAACTTCTAAGTCTAAGATTAAGTATGGGACACCCAAGCAAGTTGTTAGACAAAGGTTGGGTCAACCTATAACTGAAATGGATAAACAAAGGTTGCGTATTGCAATTAAAAATAGTGAATATGATGTCTTTCATTCAAATCATGTGTATACAACGATATTTTATGATAAACATGAACAAAATGGTGTAACAGCATTAATGCAAGTTAGTGATAAAATGGAAAAGCGTTTAACAAAACAATATGCAGCACCGTCTAAATCATTAGCTAAAAGTTATGAAATGCAAAATGTAGATTTAATTAATTCAGAAAGAAAGCAACATCAATTAGCTACTTTGTCATATTCAAGCAACATTTCAAACACGGCACGCAAACATAGTGAAGATATGGCGAAGCATCATTATTTTGATCATACGAATTTAGACCAAGAGTCACCATTCGATCGGTTAAAAGCAGATCGCATTGAATTTAATGCGGCCGGTGAAAATCTAGCTTATGGTCAAGTTAGCAGTATTTATGCCCATCAAGGATTAATGAATTCATTAGGACATCGAAAGAATATCTTAAATGAACATTTTAACACGGTTGGTGTGGGTGTAGATTTTAATGATGAAAGGCAGCCTTATTGGATAGAAAATTATACGGGTTAAGCGTTTAATAATGACTAGTAATGGGTAAAATTTCTGTGAAGGAAGTCGATGAATATGACATCAAAACAGAATAATAATCAAAAAGAGGATATTTTGGAAAAAGTAAAAGATATCCTGCATAAAAGTAATCAAAAAGAAGCTAGGCACTAGTTGCTTAGCTTCTTTAACTTTATATAAGAGAATTACTAACAATAAAATGTTTTATTGACACAATTAAAGTTCACGGTACAAGCCGATAACTTTACCTAAAACAGATACTGAATCAAGGTAAATTGGCTCCATGGAACTATTTTCCGGTTGTAAACGATAATGATGCTTTTCTTTATAGAATCGCTTAACAGTAGCCTCATCTTCGTCTGTCATAGCTACAATTATGTCCCCATTTTCTGCAATGGTTTGACTTCTAACTATTACTTTGTCTCCATCAAGAATGCCAGCTTCAATCATACTTTTACCAACTACATTTAAAATAAAAATGTCACTATTATGTGTAGAGGTTAAATGCTCAGGTAATGGAAAATACTCTTCAACATTTTCAACGGCAGTAATAGGAATACCAGCAGTTACTTTACCAATGACAGGTACGTGAATAGTCCCTTCCATATCGATAGCGGCATCATTATGCTCTGATACAATTTCAATAGCTCTTGGTTTTGTAGGGTCTCTGCGGATATAACCTTTTTCCTCTAGTCGAGATAAATGTCCATGCACCGTAGAACTTGAAGCTAATCCTACAGCTTCTCCTATCTCACGAACACTAGGCGGATAACCTTTTGTTTGAACAATATGCTTAATGTAATCATATATTTCACTTTGACGTTTTGTTAATTCTCTCATATATAGGCACTCCCTAATTTTATTTATTTTTATTATATCATTTAGTAACAAATAAAACAAACGTTTGTTCGTAAAAATGTTGACATAGAACATGAGTTCTGATAAATTATAAATACAAACAAATGTTCTAGGAGTGTTTAACATGATTTTAAAATATAAAAGTCAAATAGCTACTTATATCATAGTTTTTATAATATCTTTGCTTGTTTTCTCTTTATTTTTCACGACGGCATATCAAAATTCTAAAGTAGAACAAACGTACGAAATGGCAGATCATAATATCTCACAACATTACAAAATCAACTCTGAAAGCAAACAACAATCTATATCTAACAGCGAACAAAATCACACAAGTGTGTTCGCATATGCGAAATAATCACGAACAACATATTTCATATTTATTATATTTAGGTAAAGCAATGCGGTAATTTTTATTAACAGTGCGATTTAATTAGAAAAGTAATATACAATTTTGTGATGGGGTAAGTTGAATTATTGTAATGATGCTAATAAATATTAATGATATATCATGAAAGGTGAGCGTAACGATTTGGTTACATTCACCTTTTTGTTATATTCTTTATAAGTTAGGTACTATTTAAATGTGAAATATGTATATATAAAGGTGGGTAAATTCAATGACTAAAAATAATTTGAACATCGATAGAATTAATCAATTAGCAAGAAAGAAGAAAGAGCAAGGCTTGACAGAAGCAGAGGCAAAAGAACAAGCTAAGTTACGTAAAATATATTTAGAAGAATTTAGAAAGGGCTTTAAACAGCAAATTGAGCACACTAAAGTTATGGATCCTGAGGGTAATGATGTAACGCCTGAAAAGCTAAAACAAATTCAAAAACATAATAAAAATAAATAGTTTCTGCAAACTACAGAAAATTTAGTAATTTTAAACGAATATTTATGAATTTATCTATAATTAAGGTATAATAATAGCAACATTTATTTCTAGAAGGGAAGACATAAAAAATGTTTAACGAAAAAGATCAATTAGCAATAGATACCATTCGTGCATTAAGCATTGATGCAATTGAACAGGCTAACTCTGGGCATCCGGGTTTACCAATGGGAGCTGCACCAATGGCATATACTTTATGGACAAGACATTTGAATTTTAATCCACAGTCTAAAGATTACTTTAATAGAGATAGATTCATTTTGTCTGCTGGACATGGATCTGCATTACTTTATAGTTTATTACACGTCTCAGGAAGTCTTGAGCTTGAAGAGCTTAAACAGTTTAGACAATGGGACTCAAAAACACCAGGGCATCCAGAATATAGACATACTGATGGTGTAGAAGTAACAACAGGACCATTAGGACAAGGATTTGCAATGGGAGTAGGGATGGCATTAGCTGAAAGTCATCTTGCAGGTAAATTTAATAAAGATAATTTTGATATTGTTAATCACTATACTTATGTATTAGCTTCAGATGGCGATTTAATGGAAGGAATTTCTCATGAAGCGGCTTCATTTGCAGGCCATAATCAATTAGATAAACTCATTGTCTTATATGATTCAAATGATATTTCATTAGATGGAGAATTAGATAAAGCTTTTTCTGAAGATGTAAAAAAACGTTTTGAATCATATGGTTGGAATCATATTTTAGTTAAAGATGGTAACAATTTAAACCAAATAGACAAAGCGATTACTACTGCTAAGTCTCAGCAAGGTCCAACTTTAATTGAAATTAAAACAATTATTGGTTATGGTTCACCTAACAAAAAAGGCACAAACGGTGTCCATGGTGCACCTTTAGGCGCAGAAGAAAGAAAACTAACATTTGAAAACTATGGTTTAGATCCAGATAAAAAATTCTATGTTCCTGAAGAAGTATATGAAATTTTCCAAACAACAATGTTAAAACGTGCTAATGAAAATGAAGAATCTTGGAATGATAAATTAGAAGCATATTCTCAACAATATCCGCAATTAGCAGAAGAATTTAAATTAGCTGTCAGCGGTAAGTTGACATCAAATTATAAAGAAAAATTACCAAGATTTGATTTGAATCATAATGGTGCTTCTCGTGCTGATTCTGGAGAAGTTATTCAAGATTTAAGTCAATCTGTTCCATCTTTCTTTGGTGGTTCTGCTGACTTAGCTGGTTCAAATAAATCAAACGTTAAAGAAGCTAAAGATTATGACAAAGATACACCAGAAGGTAAAAATATATGGTTCGGTGTACGTGAATTTGCTATGGGCGCAGCAGTCAATGGTATGGCTGCACATGGAGGCTTGCATCCATATGGAGCGACATTCTTTGTATTTAGTGATTATCTAAAACCAGCATTGCGTTTATCTGCAATAATGGGTCTTAATTCAACATTTATTTTCACGCATGATTCAATAGCTGTCGGAGAAGATGGTCCTACGCATGAACCAATTGAACAACTCGCTGGCTTAAGAGCGATTCCCAATATGAATGTTATTCGCCCAGCTGATGGTAATGAAACACGTGTAGCTTGGGAAGTTGCACTTGAATCTGAACAAACGCCAACATCATTAGTATTAACTCGTCAAAACCTCCCTGTCCTTGATGTAACAGAAGCACAAGTAGAAGAAGGCGTTCGTAAAGGTGCTTATACAGTATTTGAAACAGAAACAGCAGTTGAGTATTTATTATTAGCTTCAGGTTCTGAAGTAAGTTTAGCTGTTGAAGCTGCGAAAGATCTTGAAAAGCAAGGTAAAGGTGTAAGAGTTGTATCAATGCCAAACTGGTTTGCTTTTGAACAACAATCTGATGATTATAAAGAATCTGTCATTCCAAAACATATTACGAAACGTGTTGCGATTGAAATGGCATCATCACTTGGTTGGCACAAGTATGTGGGTACTGATGGCAAAGTCATTGGTATAGACGAATTTGGGGCAAGTGCGCCAGGTGGTCTAGTAGTTGAAAAATATGGTTTCACTAAAGAGAATGTATTAAATCAAATACAAACGCTTTAAATAAATTAAGTTTTATAAAGATTGAGGCATTTGAAGTTAACGATTTGACTAACTTTATTTTCTCTATGTCGACTATTTCGGCATAGAAGTTTAACAAATCTTAATTGCGTATGCCTCATTTTTCTGTTAAAAAAGGTATCATTTATATTATGTTTTTTGTTATGATCGTAATTGTGGATGATTTACGCTCAAACTCAAGCTTGAAATACTAATTATAATTTAGTAAAATTCAGTAGGATATAGAAAGCGGGTGAAACAATGGCAACATGGATAGCAATTATATTAATTGTATTAGCATTAATTGCTGGATTAGCAATTGGCTTTTTCCTAGCAAGAAAATATATGATGGATTTCTTGAAGAAAAATCCACCAATTAATGAAGAAATGCTACGAATGATGATGATGCAAATGGGACAAAAACCATCACAAAAGAAAATCAACCAAATGATGACAATGATGAACAAAAATATGGATCAAAATATGAAAAATCCAAAAAAATAAGTTGATAATCATAGGATTGTAGACAGTTACTTGTTTACAATCCTTAAATTATAGCAAGTTAAACTGAATAGTATATATTTAAATCGATATGCGTTTTAATTGCATAGTGATGTACTATCATGTGAAAATAAATAGAAATAAAGTTTCGACATAAATAAGAGGGTGTCAATGTTGGCGTATTTAATTTTTTCAATTGTGTTTGCATTTATCATGGGTATCGCAGTCATTATTATTAGAATGAAAGCACAAAAATTTCCAGTTAATGAAAAAAAGATTATTTTACCACCGTTTTTTATGGCTACAGGTGCCTTTATGTATGTGATTCCATATTTTAGATTAACAGGGGCTGAAATGCTTGAATCCTTGGTTTTAGGCGTATTATTTTCTTTAGTCTTAATTTGGACAACACATTTTGAAGTACAAGGTACGAAAGTTTATATGAAGCGTTCAAAAGCATTTCCAATTATTTTAATTTCACTATTAGTTATTAGAACTGTAATTAAAATATTTATTAGTAGTGAAATAGATCCGGGAGAAATAGGCGGCATGTTCTTCTTGTTAGCCTTCTGCATGATTGTTCCTTGGAGATTGGCTATGCTATATAAATTTAAAAAAATCGAGAAAGAACTTGTTAATTAATAAAATTTCTTTAAAAACTGAGACTCAAAATGACACTTAATGTCGTTTTGAGTCTTTACTTTTATTGCAATGACAAGCAGTGAAATCTACTTTGTGTGCCTAAGTTATAAAGTTTTAAATATATATCATTAAGACTTGATAGTTTTTCAAATGCATCTTATAATTAAAACGAACAAACGTTCTGTATTTGGAGGTAACAATGAAAATCATTCATACTGCGGATTGGCATTTAGGAAAAATACTAAATGGCAAATCCTTACTAGAGGATCAAATATATATATTAAAGCAATTTATTGATCAAATGTTAATTGAAAAACCAGATATTATCGTTGTTGCAGGTGATTTATATGATACATCTTATCCAAGTAAAGATGCCATAAAGCTCTTAGAACAAACGATTTATCAGTTAAATATAGAATTAAAAATTCCAATGATTATCATTAATGGTAATCATGATAGCAAAGAAAGATTAAATTATGGCTCACCTTGGTTTCAACTTTCCAACTTACATATAAAAACATCTTTAGAAGATTTAACATGCCCAATAACATTTGGAAATATTAAATTTTATACAATGCCATATGCCACAGTCAGCGAAGTAGCTCACTTCTTTGATGATGAGACGATTCAAACACATCAGCAAGCTACAGAAAAATGTCTAGAAATCATGTCGAATAAATTAAACAAACAAAATATAAATATTATTATTGGTCATCTTACGATACAAGGCGGTAAAAAATCAGACTCTGAAAGGCCTTTAACAATTGGTACTGTAGAAAGTGTTAATAAAAAGGTATTCGAAGCATTTGATAAAGTATTACTTGGCCATTTACATCATCCGTTTAGTATTAATGACGATAAAGTCAATTATAGTGGATCATTATTACAATATTCATTTTCTGAAGTTGGGCAAGCTAAAGGATATCGTGTAATTGAGATTGACACTAATAGTAAAATTCAAGATACATTTAAACAGCTACAACCATTAAAAGAGTTAGAAGTTGTTGAAGGACAATATAATCAAGTCATTGCAGAAGAGATAGCAGTAAAAAACAAAAATAATTATTTTCATTTTAAATTGAAAGGTATGTCTCATATTACCGACCCCATGATACATCTTAAAAAAATCTATCCTAACACACTTGCTTTAACGAATATCAGTTATCAAACTGATGATGTAACAACACGTCATGCAATAACAAAATTAAAGGATGAAGATATTATTAGCGAATTTTATAAAGAAATGACAAATGAGCCCTTAACAAATGTACAAAGTCAAAAAGTTGAATACATTCTAAACCATCTTTTGACTAAGGAGGATTGAAGCGATGAAACCTTTGACTTTAACGTTGTCTAACTTTGGACCATTTTTAAATGAAACGATTGATTTCAAACAAGTATTCGAAAATCAATTATTTCTTATTAGCGGTAAAACAGGTTCCGGTAAAACCATGATTTTTGATGGAATTGTTTACGCTTTATTTGGTGTAGCATCTACGAAGAGTAGAACTGAAAGCGATTTGCGAAGTCATTTTGCTGAGGCTAAGGAACCTATGAGCGTAACGTTTGAATTTGAAATTAATCAGCGACAGTTCAAAATTTTTAGACAAGGTTCATATATAAAAGAAGGCAATAAAACTAAAACGCCTGGAAAGTTAACTGTCTATGAATTTGATGGAGAAGTGTTTGATTTGCGTGAAAGTAAAATACATGAAGGCAATTTATTTATACAACAACTCTTAGGCGTTAATGCAGAACAATTTAGACAGTTGTTTATTTTGCCTCAAGGAGAATTTAAACGATTTTTAGTTTCAAGTAGTTCAGACAAGCAAAGCATTCTACGTACATTATTCAATAGCCTCCGTTTTGAGCAAATACAGGATATATTAGCTGACGAGGTGAAAAATGAGAAACAATTGATCGAACAAAGATATAACAAAATAGCAATGGTATGGGAAGAAATTGAAGATTTTGAAATTGAAGATTTGCAAGCACTGAAACAAATAGAAAGTATACAAATACAAAAGCTTGTAGATGCTATACCTATTTTTCAAAAATATGGTAGTGAACAATTGTTAGCAACAACAAAATTAAAACAAGCAGAAAAATGTCAAACAGAAAAGCTTCATAAAGCATTAGTGGCAAATAATGAATTAGAAAAGCAATTAAATGATTTAGCTGATTATACTCAACGCTTTGAATTATTGCGGCAAGAGCAAGAAAATATAGATAAACTTAAGCATAAAATTACTCAATTGAATGAAATTCGAACTTTAAATACACTTGTTCAACAGCGAGAATCACAAATAGCAAAATTAAACGATTTTAACAATGCTATCACATCAAAAGGTAAAGATATTGAGTCCATACAAGAGCAACAAAAGCAGCTACAAGAACAAATGCAAATACTAATAAAAAGTGAACATGCTATTAATCAATACAAAGAATATATTGATAAGTGTCACATAATTTATCAAAAGATAGAAAGCCACAGAAAAGCTATGGCAGAAAATGATAATGTAAAAAAACAATTAAGTGAAACGCAGCAGAAGATAAAGCAATATAATGAGAAACAAACTAAGCTTAAAAAGCAAAAAGCAGAAAATGATATAGATTATAATAAAATTGTTGAATTAACAGATGAATTGGCACATATCAACAAATTAATAGATAAGACTAAAGAAACTTTAAGCAATAACCAAAAGTTTAAGGAATTAAAAAATGAATATATTGAAGATAAGAAACAGTTAAAAATGATTGAAAAAGAATTTGAGCATGTTTCAAATCATATAAATAAGTTGACTGCAAAGAATTTAGACTTAAATGACAAAGAAAGTTTTATTAACGAGCTTCAATCAGCATTATCTATTGGAGAAATTTGTCCTGTATGTGGTAATGAGATTCAATCTTTAGAAAAACATATTGACTTTGAAAATATTAAACTACAAAAACATCAATTAGATACACTTGAAAAAGAAAAGTTGTCACTTACAGAGCAAAAAATTAAACTTGAAACCGAAATGTCACACGCTCAAGATAAAATGAAAGAAATAAAGGTTGATGAAGAACCACTTGATCTTGAGTCGTTGCAAGTACAATATAATGAAAAAGAACTAGAAAAAGCTTCTTTTAAAGAAAAATATGCGATGACTAAACAAATTGAAACACAAATAAATGAGTATAAAAAAGATATACATCAGATGGAACTACAATATAAGGATTTATCTCATCAGAGGAACCAAAATGAACAACTTATAGGAGAATTTATATCAACAACCCAGACTAAAGATATCGATTCATTTATACAACAGTTTGAAAGCTATAAAAAACAAATAGAAATATTTGAAAATTCGAAAGAACAATTAACAAATGAAATTATTACAGCCAATCAGCAAAAGCAATTAGAAAGTAATAATTTAATCAATATACAGAACCAAAAACACATTGCAGAAAATGAGTATCAAAGTGTTGATAAAGATATACAAACTGAAATGAGACGATATGCGATTAAGGATGAAAAAGCGTTATTTAAAATATTAGAAGACATGCATCTTAAATCAGATTATGAACAACAAGTCGAAGCATATAGCAAGAAATACGCAGCACTTGAGCATGAAATAGGGCGTTTAAAATCATTGACTCATGATAAAGTTCTACAAGACACAAAACAATTAGAAAATTCATATCAAGTTCAAAGTGAAAAATTAGATAAAGTTATAGAACAAGAAAATACATTGAAATATCAATTGAAAAAGAACGATCAAAAGTTTGATGTACTTTATGAAAATATCAATTATCTGACTAAAGAATTAAAATCGCAACAAGAAATTTTTAATTTAGCAGAAATTCTTTCGGGAAAAAATAGTCAGAAGTTAACGCTGGAAACTTATGTATTAATTTATTATTTGGAACGCATTATCGCACAAGCAAACTTAAGATTAGCTACAATGAGTGGTCAACGGTATCATCTGCAAAGAAGAAAAAGTTTATCACACGGTTATAGTGGTTTAGAAATAGATGTCTTTGATTTTCATTCTAATAAATCTAGACATATTAGTTCATTATCTGGTGGGGAAACATTTCAAGCTTCGTTAGCTTTAGCGCTTGGTTTAAGTGAAGTTGTTCAAGAAGAATCAGGTGGAATAACACTGGAATCTATGTTTATTGACGAAGGATTTGGTACTTTAGATCAAGAAACACTTGATACAGCATTAGATACACTTGTTAACTTAAAATCATCTGGTCGTATGGTAGGAATTATTTCACATGTAACTGAGCTTAAACAACGTATTCCGCTCATATTAGAAGTAACTTCTAAACAGTTTCAAAGCGCTACACAATTTAAGTTTAATTAACAAGCTTTGATGAATGAAACTATATGAGCGTTTATAGTTCAGCCTATATATAAATACTTTTAAGTGTTGGCTATATAAATAACATAAAAAAGACAGAGGCTAAAAATTTTTAACCTCTGTCTATAAAATATATTAATTTTTTTCACGAAGTAAATCGCGAATTTCTGTAAGTAATACTGTGTTTTCTTCAATAGTCTCTTCTGGCTCTTCTTTTTTCATTAAAGTATTTGCAATTTTAACAAATACAAATAATGCAAAAGCAACAATTAGGAAGTCAATGATAGATTGAATGAACAATCCGTATTTAATGCCCCAGAATTCCCAATCTTTTGCAAAATCAACAGAACCGAAAATTTTACCAATTAATGGCATGATGATATAAGTTACTAATGAAGTAACGATTTTATTGAATGCTGCACCCATAACGACTGCAATTGCTAAATCTAATACGTTGCCTTTTAATGCAAATTCTTTAAATTCTTTCAACATAACTTTTATATCCTTTCTAAACATAATACACCTCATTATACAATATATAATTTATTTAGAAAATACTTTTTCTAAACAAATTTGATAAAAGAATTTAGGTTTGATATCCTTATAGGTATCGTTTGAGGTATAGCGTTGCTTTCTAAACGTAGTATATCTCGCGCATTGAAAATTTAATACTATAATGAAGGGAGTTATTTATTTATGAATTCTTCTTCTCAAAAAAATAGTAGCGGAAAGAAGTTTTCACCTGTATTTATTTATAGCGCTATTCTTGTTGCGATTGTAGTGCTAGTTGGAGCGATTTTTCCGACTAAATTTGGCAGTGTTACAGGCGCAATCAGTGGTTGGATTACTGATAAATTAGGTTGGTATTACCTTATTTTAACTACAATCATAGTTTTCTTCTGTATCTTTTTAATTTTCAGTCCTATAGGTAAATTAAAATTAGGTAAACCCAATGACAAACCTGAATTTAACACTGTTTCTTGGTTTGCTATGCTATTTAGTGCAGGTATGGGTATTGGCTTAGTGTTTTATGGAGCTGCTGAACCTATGTCACACTTTGCATCACCACCAGATGCTGATCCAAAGACAACACAAGCATATACTGAGGCACTACGCTCTACATTTTTCCATTGGGGCTTTCATGCATGGGCTACATATGGAGTTGTCGCATTAGCGCTTGCGTATGCGCAATTTAGAAAAAATGAACCAGGTTTACTGTCTAGAACCTTAAGACCTATTTTAGGTGATAAGGTGGAAGGTCCAATTGGTACAATTATTGATGTTTTATCAGTCTTTGCAACTGTCGTTGGTGTAGCAGTATCACTTGGTATGGGAGCACTACAAATTAATGGTGGTTTAAATTATTTATTCAACGTTCCTAATACGGTATGGGTACAATCAATTATTATTGTTGTAGTAACAGTACTATTTATTGCGAGTGCATGGTCAGGTTTAAGTAAAGGTATTCAATATTTAAGTAACTTAAACATTGGTTTAGGAACAATATTAATGATTGCTGTCCTTATTATTGGGCCGACAGTGCTTATTTTAAATATGTTTACGAGCTCGACTGGTAGTTTGTTTAATACATTTTTATTTAACAGTTTAGATACGGCTGCTTTAAATAGCCAAAAAAGGGAATGGATGTCTACTTGGACATTGTACTATTGGGGCTGGTGGTTAAGCTGGAGCCCATTCGTTGGTGTATTTATTGCCCGTGTATCTAAAGGTCGTTCTATTCGAGAATTCATTTCTGGTGTATTACTTGTTCCAGCAATCGTAAGCTTTATCTGGTTCAGTGTATTTGGCGTTTTAGGTATTGAAACAGGAAAAAAACATCCAGAATTATTTAAAATGACACCTGAAACACAACTTTTTGGTGTGTTTAACGAAGTGCCATTAGGTATGTTATTATCCATTATTGCGCTTATTCTTATTGCATCATTCTTTATCACTTCTGCCGATTCTGCAACCTTTGTGCTGGGAATGCAGACTACGTTTGGTTCTCTTGAGCCAACAGGTTTTGTGAAAGTCACATGGGGCGTAGCACAATCACTGATTGCATTTATTTTATTACTTGCCGGTGGTGGAGATGGTGCAGCAGCATTGAGTGCCATTCAAAGTGCTGCAATTATCAGTGCCTTTCCATTCTCCTTTGTCGTCATATTGATGATGATTAGTTTCTATAAAGATGCTAACCAAGAACGTAAATTCTTAGGTTTGACGTTGCAACCAAACAAGCACCGTTTGCAAGAATATGTTAAACATCAACAAGCTGATTATGAAGCAGATATTTTAGAGAAACGTGAAGCACGGAGAAATACTGAAAAAGACTAATAATTGATAATTTATTGTCCTTATTGCTTAAAAAGTGATAAGGACTATTTTTATTGAAAATCATTCTCAATTAATAACTATTTCTTATTGAACGTATGCTTAATGATAACTTTTACTTATATAGTCCGATTAAAAAAGGAAATCCTAAAAACGCCTATTTATAGCGAATTGCAGTTGTTTTAAAATTTAGTTAATTATACAATTTAAGTAACGGCATATAAAAATATTATGATTTAGTTCAAGGGGGAAATACTATGGCTTCTAACATGAAATCACATGCTAAAAAGACATTTAAAGTGAACGACAAATCTTATGTGTATTATGATTTGAAAAGTTTAGAAGAACAAGGTTTAACTACGGTATCTAAATTACCATATTCCATCAGAGTATTATTAGAATCTGTATTAAGACAAGAAGATGATTTTGTTATTACGGATGATCATATTAAAGCATTAAGTCATTTTGGGGGAGAAAATAACGAAGGTGAGGTTCCATTTAAACCTTCTCGAGTGATTTTACAGGATTTTACTGGAGTTCCAGCAGTAGTGGATTTAGCATCATTGCGTAAAGCAATGAACGATGTTGGTGGCGATATTAATAAAATTAATCCAGAAGTTCCTGTTGACTTAGTCATTGATCATTCTGTTCAAGTAGATAGTTATGCAAATCCAGATGCGCTTGAACGCAATATGAAATTGGAATTTGAACGAAATTATGAAAGATATCAATTCTTAAATTGGGCAACTAAAGCATTTAACAACTATAATGCAGTACCGCCTGCAACTGGTATTGTACATCAAGTGAATTTAGAATACTTAGCTAATGTCGTTCATGTTCGTGACGTTGATGGAGAAGAAACAGCATTTCCAGACACACTAGTAGGTACTGACTCTCATACAACTATGATTAATGGTATCGGGGTATTAGGATGGGGTGTTGGTGGTATTGAAGCAGAAGCAGGTATGCTTGGACAACCCTCTTATTTCCCAATCCCAGAAGTTATTGGTGTCAGATTAACTAACACATTACCTCAAGGCTCAACCGCTACGGACTTAGCTTTAAGAGTGACTCAAGAATTACGTAAAAAAGGTGTAGTTGGCAAATTTGTTGAATTCTTTGGACCAGGTGTTACAGATTTACCACTAGCTGATCGTGCAACTATCGCAAATATGGCGCCAGAATACGGTGCTACTTGTGGATTCTTCCCAGTTGATGAGGAATCACTAAAATATATGAGATTAACAGGACGATCAGAAGAGCATGTTGCATTAGTTAAAGCATACTTGGAACAAAACAATATGTTCTTTACTGTTGATAAAGAAGACCCAGAATACACTGATGTTATTGACTTAGATCTATCTACGGTTGAAGCATCATTATCAGGGCCAAAACGTCCCCAAGACTTAATCTTTTTAAGTGACATGAAATCAGAATTTGAAAAATCAGTTACTGCACCTGCGGGTAACCAAGGCCATGGATTTGATAAAAAAGAATTTGATAAAACAGCTGAAATCCAATTTAGTGACGGTTCAACTGCAACTATGACAACAGGGGATATAGCGATAGCAGCAATTACTTCATGTACAAATACATCAAATCCATATGTCATGTTGGGGGCAGGTCTAGTTGCTAAGAAGGCTGTCGAAAAAGGGCTCAAAGTGCCAGAATTTGTTAAAACTTCATTGGCTCCAGGTTCAAAGGTTGTAACAGGTTATTTACGTAATTCGGGTTTACAAGAATATCTTGATGATTTAGGCTTCAATCTAGTTGGTTATGGTTGTACAACATGTATTGGCAACTCAGGTCCACTTTTACCTGAAATAGAAAAAGCAATTGCTAAAGAAGATTTGCTTGTTACGTCTGTATTATCAGGTAACCGTAATTGTTAAGGTCGTATCCATCCATTAGTTAAAGCAAACTACTTAGCTTCACCACAATTAGTTGTTGCTTATGCTTTAGCTGGGACTGTTGATATTGATTTGCAAAATGAGCCACTTGGAAAAGGAAAAGATGGCGAAGATGTTTATTTAAATGATATTTGGCCATCAATCAAAGAAGTTGCAGACACAGTAGACAGTGTAGTGACGCCCGAGTTATTCTTGGAAGAATACAAAAATGTATATAATAATAATGAAATGTGGAATGAAATTGATGTGACTGACGCACCATTATATGACTTCGATCCTAATTCAACATATATTCAAAATCCTACATTTTTCCAAAACTTATCTAAAGAACCTGGCACAATTAAACCTTTAAAAGATTTGCGTGTTATGGGTAAGTTTGGAGATTCAGTTACAACTGACCATATCTCACCAGCTGGTGCAATTGGTAAAGATACGCCAGCAGGTAAATATTTACTTGATCATGATGTACCTATTCGTGATTTTAATTCATATGGTTCAAGACGTGGGAATCATGAAGTTATGGTACGTGGCACATTCGCAAATATTCGTATTAAAAACCAATTAGCACCTGGAACTGAAGGTGGCTATACAACTTATTGGCCAACGGATGAAGTGATGCCTATCTATGACGCTGCTATGAAATATAAAGAGGACGGTACTGGTTTAGCTGTATTAGCTGGTAATGATTATGGTATGGGTTCTTCACGTGACTGGGCTGCCAAAGGTACTAACTTATTAGGCGTTAAGACAGTTATTGCTCAAAGTTATGAACGTATTCACCGTTCTAACCTAGTCATGATGGGGGTATTACCATTACAGTTTAAAGATGGTGATTCAGCAGACTCACTTGGCTTAGATGGTAAGGAAGAAATTTCTGTAGATATCAATGAAGATGTTAAGCCGCAAGATACTGTTAAAGTTCATGCTAAAAAGGAGAATGGTGAAGTAGTTGATTTCGATGCAACTGTTCGCTTTGATTCTTTAGTAGAGTTGGATTATTATCGTCATGGTGGTATTTTACAAATGGTTTTACGTAATAAACTTGCACAATAAACAAGGCGAAATACAGTCTGGGACATCATTATGTTTTAGGCTAGGAACTAATTATTAGCAGTAGTTAACTGGATTGAAAATATGCTGATACCAAACTTTTTCAATTCTAGTCAACCTGGTTGGGGTGGGACTACGAATTCATCATGAATTCTGCTCCGCTCCTTTTTTTATGTTAGAATTGATAAGAAAGTTATATTGAAAGAAGGATATTTGATTATGATATACAGTATTACTGAAATCGAGGCTAGATACCAAGAAACAGATAAAATGGGTGTGATTTATCACGGCAACTATGCTACATGGTTTGAAGTAGCGCGCACAGATTATATTAGAAAATTAGGCTTTAATTATGCTGACATGGAAGCGGTGGGCATTATATCTCCTGTTACAGATTTGAATGTGAAGTATATCAAATCCATTACATATCCTGAAACTGTTAAAGTTAAGACTTGGGTGGAAAAATATTCGCGGCTACGTTCAATTTATAGCTATGAAATATATAATGAGCAAGGAGAACTTGCTACAACAGGGACTACTGAGCTAATTTGTATGAAGGCAGATAATTTTAGACCTATTAGATTAGATCGCCATTTTCCAGATTGGCATGAAACATATAGTAAAGTTGAAGCATTAAATAAAAATAATATTGAGTTAGAAGTAACGAATAAAGATGATTTAAATCATCTTTAAAATTAAGCGGAACGAATATATTACAAAATAGTTTTTAAACCTTTGAAATGATAGCTTAAAGCAAATGAGCTATTTTTATAAAAAAATAGCTATGAAGACTGATATCTTGAGTAAAAGTCTCATAGCTATTTCTTATTATTCTATTAAACTGCAATTGATGTTACTTTGTAGTATAAGCTATTTCATCTTCGTGATTAACGGTATCAACTTCAATAATATCGTCTTTAAAGTACCACAAATCGTCTTCAGCAACTACAACTTTAAGGTTATTATAATTTTCACTGTAACCAATATCTATGTCATCTTCATTTTCAACGCGAAAAGCAGGACTGAAGCCTTGTTTTAATTGGAATTCTCCACCGTAGCGGACATAGAATTGTAAAACTTTATTGTTGTCTGGCAAATCTAATTCATCTTTAAACCAGTTGATAGCTTGTTCAGTTAATTGTATTTTCAATTTATAACCTCCTAATAGCTCATTCATCAATACCCATAAATAATTTATCTTCGCAAGTAGGATTATAGCATAGTAGCTATTAAAAATATTTGAATATGCTTAATGAAATAGTTAACGATAACTCAAGAATAATATTGAGGCTGGTGCATCATTATGTTCAAAGCTACGAACTATATATTGGCCGTAGTTGATTGGATTGAAAATACACTGATACCAGGCTTTTTTCAATTCTATTCGGGACTACGAATTCATCATGAAATCTGTCCCACTCTCGTTTCCATTTTTAAGTTGTTATTGTATTATAAAAACCGCAAAAGCTTATAAAAGTCTTGTTGCGGTCGGAAAATAGCAATAATTTTTAAATTGTTGAGCTTAATTACATCCATTTGATTTTAGGTTCTTCACCCTTGACAATTCTGATAATATTAGAACGATGTCGTACAATTAATATAACTGAAACAAGCAAACTGACACCAAGTAATACGTAGTCATGTATGACAAATGCACCAACAACACAACTAATCGCAGCAATAATACTTGATAAGGACACAAATTTAGATAGGTATAAAATAATAAAGAAAATCAATGCTAAAATTAGCAACAATATAGGATTAACCCCTAGTACGACACCTGCACTTGTAGCTACTGCTTTGCCACCTTTAAATTTAAGATAGACAGGATAAACATGGCCTAGAATTGCAAATAAACCAACGATGAGTCCATGGGTAAAAAAGGTGCTTAGTGGGCCATCTGCATGCACAGGCAACCAAATTGGAAAGAATACAGTTATGAATCCTTTAAAAATGTCTAGAAATGTTACTAAAAAACCAGCAGGCTTGCCAAGTACTCGAAAGCTATTTGTTGCACCAGTGTTGCCACTTCCAAATTGTCTTATATCTTTTTTAAAAAAGAGTTTTCCAACAACATAACCACTTGGAAAAGCTCCTATGAGATAGCTGAGTAACAACATGAGGACTATCATCATAATAATTACACATCCTTTTATAACTTAGCTCTATTTTACCATAAACTGATTATTTTTTACGACAATAAATTTAAAACAAATGTTATGGTAAATAAATAGCCTTGTTTTAAACTCAGACTTGCAATTTAAGCGGATTTATATAAGAATAACTATTGTATAGAAAAAATAACGAACGTACGTTTGTAGGAGGAAAATTACATTGACAGTGAATAAAAAAAACAATTATTCAGATGATTCAATACAGGTTTTAGAAGGATTAGAAGCTGTGCGTAAAAGACCTGGTATGTATATTGGCTCCACTGATAAGCGCGGGCTCCACCATTTAGTATATGAAGTTGTTGATAACTCTGTTGATGAAGTATTAAATGGCTATGGTGATGAAATCAACGTCACAATTAATAAAGATAATAGCATTACTATTGAAGATAATGGTCGAGGTATGCCAACAGGAATCCATGCTTCAGGTAAGCCGACGGTACAAGTTATTTTTACCGTTTTACATGCTGGAGGTAAATTTGGTCAAGGTGGTTATAAAACATCTGGTGGCTTGCATGGTGTAGGTGCATCAGTAGTGAATGCGCTTAGTGAATGGTTAGAGGTTGAAATACATAGAGATGGAAATATCTATAAACAAAGTTTTAAAAATGGGGGTTTGCCTGCCACTGGTTTAGTCAAAGCAGGAAAAACTAAAAAAACTGGCACTAAAGTAACTTTTAAGCCTGATCCAGAGATTTTTAAAGCGTCAACGACATTTTCTTTCCAAACATTAAGCGAGCGTTTACAAGAGTCTGCATTTTTATTAAAAAATCTAAAAATTAAACTAACCGATTTACGCAGTGGTAAAGAACGTGAAGAACTGTACCATTATGAAGAAGGTATTAAAGAATTTGTAAGTTACGTAAATGAAGGTAAAGAAGTATTACATGATGTAACTATGTTTTCTGGCCAATCTCATGGCATTGAAGTCGATGTGGCTTTTCAATATAATGACCAATATTCTGAGAGTATTTTAAGTTTTGTTAATAATGTACGGACTAAAGATGGTGGTACGCATGAAGTAGGATTTAAAACTGCTATGACCAGAGTATTTAACGATTATGCACGACGCATTAATGAATTAAAAGAAAAAGATAAGAATATTGATGGTAATGATATACGTGAAGGATTAACAGCCATTATTTCAGTGAGAATTCCTGAAGAATTATTGCAATTTGAAGGACAAACAAAGTCTAAACTTGGAACAACAGAGGCTAGAAGTGCAGTAGATTCTGTCGTAGCTGAGAAATTACCTTTTTATTTAGAGGAAAAAGGGCAGCTTTCCAAATCTTTAGTTAAAAAAGCAATTAAAGCACAGCAAGCACGTGAAGCAGCTCGCAAGGCCCGCGATGATGCCCGTTCTGGTAAAAAGAATAAACGTAAAGATACATTGTTATCTGGAAAACTCACACCTGCACAAAGTAAAAATACTGAGAAAAATGAATTGTACTTAGTCGAAGGTGATTCAGCAGGTGGTTCTGCCAAGTTAGGACGTGATCGCAAATTCCAAGCGATTTTGCCACTTCGAGGTAAAGTAATCAACACAGAGAAGGCGCGCTTAGAAGATATATTTAAAAATGAGGAAATTAACACGATTATTCATACAATCGGTGCTGGTGTAGGTAACGATTTTAAAATTGAGGATAGTAATTACAACAGAGTTATCATCATGACCGATGCGGATACTGATGGTGCTCATATACAGGTACTGTTATTAACGTTCTTCTTCAAATACATGAAACCTTTAGTTCAAGCAGGACGAGTGTTTATTGCTTTGCCGCCACTTTACAAACTTGAAAAGGGTAAAGGAAAAGCTAAGCAAGTTGAATATGCCTGGACGGATGATGAATTAGACAAACTTCAACAATCACTAGGAAAAGGATTTACGTTGCAACGGTATAAAGGTCTAGGTGAAATGAATCCCGAACAATTATGGGAGACGACGATGAATCCAGATACAAGAACATTGATTCGAGTACAAGTTGAAGATGAAGTGCGATCTTCTAAACGTGTTACTACATTAATGGGTGATAAAGTGGCACCAAGACGTGAGTGGATTGAACGCCATGTTGAATTTGGTATGCAAGAAGATTTGAGTATTTTAGATAATACAGAGGTTCAAGTATTAGACAATGAAAATTATACTGAGGAGGAAACAAATTGAGTGAGATAATACAAGACTTATCACTTGAAGATGTTATTGGTGACCGCTTTGGTAGATATAGTAAATATATAATTCAAGAACGTGCTCTGCCAGATGTAAGAGATGGACTTAAACCAGTACAACGCCGTATTTTGTACGCTATGTATAGCAGTGGTAATACGTATGATAAGAATTTCCGTAAAAGTGCCAAAACTGTTGGGGATGTCATTGGACAATATCATCCTCATGGCGATTCATCAGTATATGATGCGATGGTACGTTTAAGTCAAGATTGGAAATTACGTCATGTACTCGTAGAAATGCATGGGAATAATGGTAGTATCGACAATGATCCTCCTGCTGCAATGCGTTATACAGAAGCTAAGTTAAGTCAATTAGCTGAAGAATTATTGCGCGATATTAATAAAGAAACAGTATCTTTTGTCTCTAACTATGATGATACAACCCTTGAACCTATGGTGTTACCGGCGCGATTTCCTAATTTACTAGTTAATGGTTCTACTGGTATTTCAGCAGGTTATGCTACTGATATTCCACCTCATAATTTAGCTGAAGTCATTCAAGCAACCTTAAAGTATATAGATAATCCTAATATATCAGTAAGTCAGCTTATGAAATATATTCAAGGGCCAGATTTTCCAACTGGTGGCATTATTCAAGGTGTTGATGGCATAAAGAAAGCATATGAAACTGGTAAAGGGAAAATTGTAGTTCGTTCAAAAGTTGAAACAGAAGCATTAAGAAATGGCAGACAACAATTAGTTGTGACCGAAGTGCCATACGAAGTAAATAAAAGTTCGCTTGTTAAGCGAATTGATGAATTACGAGCAGATAAAAAAGTAGATGGAATTGTCGAAGTTAGAGATGAGACCGATCGTACTGGTTTGAGAATCGCTATTGAATTAAAGAAAGAAGCTAATAGTGAGGCTATTAAAAATTATCTATTCAAAAATTCTGACTTACAAATTTCATATAATTTCAACATGGTGGCAATAAGCGATGGTAGACCAAAATTGATGGGTATTCGTCAAATTATTGATAGTTATTTAAATCATCAAATTGAAGTTGTTGTCAATCGGACTAAATTTGATTTGGATCATGCAGAAAAGCGTATGCATATTGTAGAGGGATTGATGAAAGCTTTATCTATTTTAGATGAAGTTATCGCCCTTATCCGAGAATCGAAAAACAAACGAGATGCTAAAGATAATTTAGTGGCAACATATGGTTTTACAGATGCTCAAGCAGAAGCGATAGTTATGTTGCAATTATACCGTTTAACAAATACGGATATTGTTGAATTGAAAAATGAGCACGCTGAGCTTAGTGAACGCATTAAAGAATATCGTCATATTTTAGATAACCATGACGCTTTGCTAACTGTTATTAAGAACGAATTGAAAGATATTCGTAAGCGTTTTAAAACTGAAAGACTGTCTTCAATTGAAGCAGAAATTGCAGAAATTAAAATCGATAAAGAAGTAATGGTTCCTAGCGAAGATGTCATTATGAGTGTCACTGCTCAAGGATATATTAAACGTACTTCAACACGAAGTTTTAATGCGAGTGGTGTTTCAGAAATCGGACTTAAGCAAGGTGACCGATTATTAAAATATCAAGAGGTGAATACGCAGGATACGATTCTTGTCTTTACAAATAAAGGCAGATACTTGTTCATTCCGGTACATAAATTAGCAGACACGCGGTGGAAAGAATTAGGGCAACACGTGTCACAACTTGTAGCAATCGAAGAAGACGAATATATAATCAATGTATATAATGAAAAAAATTTCCAACAAGAGGCATTTTATATTATGGCTACACGTAACGGTATGATTAAAAAAAGTCATGCTGGATTATTTAAAACAACACGTTACACTAAACCATTAGTTGCTATGAAAGTGAAACCGCAAGATGAAATTATAAGTGTACAACGTTTGACAGAAGATCAAATTATAACGGTACTAACGCATAAAGGTATGTCATTAACATATAACACTAATGAGTTATCTGATACAGGTTTGAGAGCTGCTGGTGTGAAATCTATCAATTTAAAGGTGGAAGATTTCGTAGTTATGACCGAAGTTGTTGAAGCTGGACAAACGATCATTATGGCTACCCAACGTGGGGCTATGAAACGTATTGACTTTAAAGTTTTACAATTGGCAAAACGAGCTCAACGAGGTATTACTTTATTGAAAGAATTAAAGAAAAATCCACATCGAATCGTTGCTGGTCATGTGGTAACAGAAAATCAATCTGAATATATGATCTATTCAGAGTCACATGTTGAAGAAGGTCTTATTGTTGATATTCATAAATCTGAACAATACACGAATGGTTCATTCATCGTTGATACGACTGAGTTTGGAGAGGTAATTAATATGACTATTCAATAATGTTTTTAGTGATTTTATTTTCATAGTTAAAATAAAATGATAAACTTAGAATTGTTATTTATTTTTTAACTTGTATAAAAGCAAGAGATTTACATTTAATAGGAGTAAGTTCATTGTTCCATTTTCAATGAATCATATAACCTAAACTATAAATGTAAATCTCTTAACGTATTCACTAGATAAATTTAGATAAATGTGAGGTATGGATAGAGTGAGAGATTTTGATAATTTGATTCCTGGCTGGTTTAAGACAATTGTGCAAGTCGGAAACGATTTAATATGGTCACAGTACCTAATTGGTCTGTTACTAACGGTTGGCTTCTTCTTTACTATTAGTTCAAAATTTGTACAACTTAGAATGTTGCCAGAAATGTTTAGAGCGCTCGTTGAGAAACCAGAAACATTAGAGTCTGGAAAGAAAGGTATTTCACCATTTCAAGCGTTTGCGATAAGCGCCGGCTCACGTGTGGGTACGGGGAATATTGCAGGTGTTGCTACTGCCATTGTTCTTGGTGGCCCAGGTGCAGTATTTTGGATGTGGATTATTGCTTTTATCGGAGCAGCAAGTGCGTTTATGGAAGCTACACTTGCCCAGATATATAAAGTTCATGATAAAGAAGGTGGGTTCCGTGGAGGACCTGCATATTACATAACAAAAGGACTTAATCAAAAATGGTTAGGTATTTTATTTGCGATTTTAATTACAGTGACATTTGCATTTGTATTTAATACGGTGCAATCTAATACGATTGCAGAATCATTAAATACACAGTATAATGTCAACCCTGTGATAACAGGCGTTGTATTAGCAGTTATTACTGGGATTATCATTTTTGGTGGTGTTCGTAGTATTGCAACACTATCATCACTAATAGTACCTATTATGGCTATTATTTATATTGGTATGGTTTTAGTTATTTTATTGATGAATTTAGATCAAGTTGTTCCAATGATTGGCACAATTATCAAGAGTGCTTTTGGCATTGAACAGGTTGCTGGTGGTGCGTTAGGAGCTGCTATATTACAAGGTATTAAGCGTGGTTTATTCTCAAATGAAGCTGGTATGGGTTCAGCACCAAATGCTGCAGCGACAGCGGCTGTTCCACATCCAGTTAAACAAGGTTTAATTCAATCTCTTGGTGTTTTCTTCGATACAATGCTCGTATGTACTGCTACAGCGATTATGATTTTACTTTATTCAGGTTTGAAATTTGGCGATAGTGCGCCACAAGGTGTTGCTGTCACACAATCAGCTTTAAATGATCATTTAGGATCTGCTGGCGGTATCTTTTTAACTGTAGCTGTGACTTTATTTGCATTTTCATCAGTTGTAGGGAACTATTATTACGGACAGTCTAATATAGAGTTTTTATCAACGAATAAAATAATCTTATTTATTTTTAGATGTTTAGTTGTGATATTAGTGTTTGTTGGTGCTGTAGTTAAAACGGAAACAGTATGGAGTACAGCAGATTTGTTTATGGGACTTATGGCCATTGTGAATTTAATATCGATTATTGGTTTATCCAATGTAGCTTTTGCAGTGATGAAAGATTATCAACAACAACGTAAAGAAGGAAAACATCCCGTGTTCAATCCCGAAAATTTACAAATAAATTTATTTGGCATTGAATCTTGGGGACGTGAAAATAAATCTAAAAAATCATAGTGTAAACTTTTAAAGTTTGAGATATTTTAAAATGAGTAAACTTGTTAAATTATATTTATAATAACCGTTTTAAATTGCGTTGTGCTATTTAAAAACAATTTGTGTTGCTCATAAAATCTGTAAAATAGGGGTGGGAAATTAAGTCATAACTATTGGCTTTTTACCTGCTCCTATTTTATTGTATTGGTGCATTTTCAGATAAAATAATCTATAATTTATGACAAGTATGGTATGATATAGATTAGTAAAATACAATCAATTGAAAAATATAGTTACAAATAGAGAATACGAGTTAAGGTTTGGTGAATAATGATGTTGGATGATAAAAAGAATACAGCTGAAAAGAAACCAGGGAAATTAAGTTTTTCTGAAACAAGATTTATGCGATTTTTTGGTGGTAAGGATCTTATATTTGCACTTAGTGCATTGGTATTATTAGGTATTGTTATATTTATTTTTGACAAAGTCTCATATGTATTTGAGCCTTTTATCATTGTCTTTAACACTATTGTAGCACCAATCATTCTATCGTTAATTTTGTTCTATTTAATCAATCCAATCATTAACTTGATGGAGCGTTATAACATTCCAAGATTGCTGGGTATTGTTATAGTATTTTTAGCTATTGTTGGACTTATTGCACTCATCGTTAATTTATTGATTCCGGTCATTGGCAGTCAGGTAACACGCTTAATACATAATGCGCCTGCATATGTGACTAAATTTAATGATACTTTAGATAAGGTGACGCACTTTTCGTTCTTGTCCTCATTTTATGATCAAATACAGACCAATTTAGATTCTTTATCTAAAAAGATTCCTAGTATTGTTACAGACTATTTTGATGGTTTTGGAACTAAATTAAGAACATTTGCTGAAGCTATTGTAAATGTTGGCGTAGTTTTAATAACAACACCATTTGTACTGTTCTTTATGCTAAAAGACGGTCATAAATTTAAAGAGTACACGACTAAAATTATGCCACCTAAATTTAGAAAAGATTATCATGACTTATTAGAAAAAATGAGCGTTCAAGTGGGTTCTTATATACAAGGACAAATTATTGTGTCATTTTGTATTGGTATTTTATTGTTTATTGGCTATACGATTATTGGTCTAGATTATAGCTTAATATTGGCAAGTATCGCTGCAGTAACAAGTGTTGTACCTTATTTAGGACCAACGATCGCTATTTCACCTGCAATTATTATTGCGCTAATAACCTCTCCGTTAATGCTTTTAAAATTAGCTGTTGTATGGACATTAGTTCAATTTATAGAAGGTCATTTTATTTCTCCAAATATTATGGGTAAAACATTAAAAATACATCCATTAACAATTATTTTCATTTTGCTTAGTGCAGGGAACTTGCTAGGGATTGTAGGTGTCATTTTAGGTATTCCAGCTTATGCGATATTAAAAGTACTGGTGTCTCACATATTCTTAATTTTTAAACGCCGATATAATAAGTATTATGGTGATGATGCTGGAGACTATGATATTCCTAAAGAAGATTCGAAAATAGCAGAATAGTATAGTAGCCGATGAAGTAGGACAGTTTGGGATTGCTTTATCGGCTTTTATTGCATATGTGAATCAATTCAACGGTTTAGTGCACCTTAGTATATTACAAATCTGTTAGGAAGATAGTCATGTTCAATCACAGGCAGTTATGATATATTTTCAGTAACAAAAGAATTAATTAGAATTGATGTGAAAAAATGAATCAGGAAGTTAAAAATAGAATTTTATCTATATTAAAAATTACTTTTGCAACAGCATTGTTTTGCATTGTGGTATTTACACTCTATCGTGAATTATCACATATTGATTTTAAAAATACAGTTACCGTATTTAGTAAAATCAATCGCTGGATGCTCGTTGGACTATTTGCTTGTGGTGGTGCATCATTACTCTTGCTCTCTATGTATGATGTCATCTTAGTCAAATCATTAAAGATGGAAATGCCTTTATTTAAAATCATTCGAATAAGCTACATTATCAATGCTTTTAATGCCATTATAGGTTTTGGTGGTTTTATTGGTGCTGGTGTGAGAGCAGTTGTATATAAAAATTATACGGAAGACAAGAAAAAATTAGTACATTATATTTCAATCATCTTAATCTCTATGCTCACAGGATTAAGCTTATTATCTATCTTGGTTGTGTTACATGTATTTAATGCATCACATATGATTGACAAAATAAGTTGGGTACGTTGGATATTATATGTCGTTGCTTTATTTTTGCCTATCTTCATCGTATACACGATTATGCGCCCAGCAGATAAAAAGAATAGATTTATGGGTGTGTATTGCACATTAGTTTCAAGTGTTGAATGGCTAGCAGCTGCATTAGTATTATATTTATCTGTATTAATAGTCGATATTCATATTTCATTTATGACTTTAATAGGCGTCTTTATTATTGCAGCTTTATCAGGATTAGTCAGCTTTATTCCTGGTGGATTTGGTGCCTTTGATTTAGTTGTACTTCTTGGTTTAAAATCATTAGACATTCCTGAGGAACAAATTTTATTAGCGCTGTTACTTTATCGTTTTGCCTATTATTTTGTACCTGTCGTTGTGGCACTATTGCTCTCTACGTTTGAATTTGGATCAACTGCTAAACGTTACTTTGAAGGTTCTAAATACTTTGTTCCGGCTAAAGACATCACCTCTTTTGCAATGTCTTATCAAAAGGATATTTTAGCAAAAATTCCATCATTATCGGTGGCTATCCTTGTTTTGATAACAAGTATCATGTTTTTTATAAATAATATGACGATTATTTATGATGGTTTATTTGATGAAAATCATCTTGTGTATTACATTGTGTTATCAATTCATACAAGTGCCTGTTTATTACTATTGTTAAATGTGAAAGGGATATTTAAACAAAGTAGAAGAGCTATTATTTTCGCAATGATCTCGATTATATTAATTTTTGGAGCAACAATTTATACATATGCATCTGCCTTATTATTAAGTTGGCTTATTGTTATGTTTGCTATATTGGTTGCTGCATACCGTCGTGCGAAAGTATTAAAGCGACCATTCAGATTACATCAATTTGTAATGTCATTTATTATGAGTGTTGTTGTGCTTTATGTGAATCATTTTATTATCTCACAAACTTTTTATGCGTTGGATGTATATCAAATAGAAATGAATACATCTGCATTGAGATATTATTTCTGGTTAACCATTCTAGTGATTATACTTGTTGTAGGTATTATTGCCTGGTTGTTTGATTATCGATTTAATCGTCCACATCAAATAAACGACTATAAACAATGTGAAACTATTATTGATTCATATGGGGGTAACTATTTAAGCCATTTGTTATACAGTGGTGATAAAGATGTTTTTATGCATGATAATGAACAAGCCTTTTTAATGTATCGTTATAAAGGTAATGCGCTTGTTGTACTAGGTGATCCTATTGGGGATACTCAAAGCTTTCAAACGCTACTCGAATCGTTTTATCAATACGCTGAACGCTTAGGCTATGATGTTATCTTTTATCAAGTAAGTGATCGATTTATGCCACTCTATCATAACTTTGGTAATCAATTTTTCAAATTAGGGGAGGAAGCTATTATTGATTTAACCCAATTTACTATTTCAGGTAAAAAGCGTAGAGGCTTCCGCGCGACACTTAATAAACTTGAAGAGCTTGAGTTTAAGTTTGAAATTCTTGAACCGCCATTTTCAAACAACCTTATGAGTAGTTTAAAAGAAATTAGTGATATGTGGCTGGATGGTCGTCAAGAAATGCACTTTTCTGTAGGACAATTTACGACGGAATATTTATCCAAAGCACCGATTGGCGTTATTAAAGATAAAGATGATAAAATCATTGCTTTCTGTAGTTTAATGCCAACATATTATAATGATGCTATATCAGTTGATTTAATACGGTGGTTGCCGGAAATTGAATTACCACTAATGGATGGCTTATATTTACACATGTTATTGTGGAGTAAAGAAAAAGGTTACGGTGCCTTTAACATGGGTATGGCCACATTGTCTAATGTTGGTCAAATGGATTTTGCTTTTGTGAGAGAAAGAATTGCTGGACGTGTTTTTGAACATTTTAACGGTTTATATCGTTTCCAAGGATTAAGACGTTATAAAGAAAAATATAGTCCTAATTGGGAACCAAGATTTTTAGTTTATAGAAAAGACAGTTCTTTATGGTACAGCATGTTAAAAGTAATGCGTGTCATACGTCATAAATAATAAAACTAGGTGAACATCCTCTCAAGAAAAATTCAGTATAGAATATAAAGCCCAAAATAAACATATTAAGATTAGTCAAGCCCTTTAAAATAAGCATTATTAAATTAGTCCGTTCAATTTAAATTTTTTGAATAAGGTGTTAAACTATATTTGGTTGTACGTTTGACTCATGTGGAGACATTTGATAATCGTACAATTACCGATTCGATACTAAATAATGAATCGTTTTTAATAGTCGATTCATACATGCGATGACGGCAGTCTTATGAGCTTTCTCATTAGGCTGCTTTCTTAATTTATAGTAATAATCGACGACATGGTTATCATAATGACGTTGTCCCCTAATAATATTCATAACCACCCAAAATAAAAGTCTTCTCTCTTTTTTATTGTCATTCTTGGTAATCGTATCTCTACTGTGTGTACGACCTGATTGATATCGTGTAATATCTCCGATTTCGCCAATAATCATAGCCGTTGTTAATTCACCAATTCCAGGTATTGAATGAATATTTTCAAAACAATTAAGTTGCTTTGCTAACTGAATCATAGCTTCATCTAATTGTTTGAGAAGTTGAAACTTTACTTAACCTTTCTCATTTCATTTTCCTATACACGGTTTCAAGAACCCAACATACTACAAACGAATTTCAAAAGGCGAGAGTAAAGCTGACTAGTTTTTAATACGGGTTTAAAACCAAAGAGACCGTACAGTCTACTCCTCTCTATAACTATAAAAAATAGCTATGAAGAAATCTATCGTCATAGATTTCTTCATAGCTAATCTTAGTATGTTTCCAAGGAATAGGATCACTATAATATATGATAATATCTCCTCTTTACTTTTGGATTTAATTGATTGTTAACCATTTTGATTTTTTCATTTTTCGACCAAATTTAATAGGATTACTAGTAGTGTCTTTCCATTTTTTTCGTTTATTTTAGATATTAGTCTTCCAACTTCTACATCTTTTAATCTGCCATATCTAGATAAACCAAAATAGTTATTTGGGCTAGCGTTTGGAAATTGTGTTGCTCGTTCTCCTGTTTTTGTGTTGATAACTCTATATGTATTATCTCTAGGATTTCTACTATAAAAAGCCCATCCTTGAGGAAGTACTCTAAAGACAAGAAGCATTAATTATTTGTGTTTTATCTTTAGTAGGGTTATTAGGCATTATACTTAATATAGAACTAATAAATATTAAAAAATAAACAAGAAATACTGATATCAAAATCATGATAGTTTTATTGAATATAAGATCTTCTTTTTTGTTATTATTCGACCATTTTTTTCACCTCTTTTTCAGTGATTATTATAATTACTATAATGAAAGTGATAAATAGGATGAATTGTATTATTAAAGAAGTGATAGAAATACCAAATATTATGTCAAATATAGTCCATACTATCCCTAAAGGTAAAAACCAATAGCTAAATTTAATACTAAATTTAACAAAAAAATCTTGAGTCACTTTCCAATTCTTTTTATTTTTCATTGAATTTTTAGTTCGCAGGCCCATAAAATAGTTAACTTGATCTCCAACATTATTTTTTAAAGATTTTTTAAAAAATAATGTTATTATTAAATTAGATAAAACTGTTAATAGTAAAATTATAATTAACCAACTCCTTTTTTTTAATATAGCAAACGGTTGAAATAAAAACCAATCCTATTTTTAAAACTTTAATTTTTAATTTAACTTTAGAAATAATTTGATGAATACGCTATACAAAACGATTACCTATAATCGTTAATTATGTTAACTAAACTAAAAGGCATAAACGTTGATTTAACAGCGTTTATGCCTTTTGATTATTATTATCCATTATGCAGGTTTTATACATACTTCCAATGATACGTTTTCATATATTTTGATCAAGAGAAATTTTGTATCTTTATTCAGTTCTTAAGCGTCTAAAAAATAGACGGGTAGCATTCAATTTGATTTTTGATGACGATGATACAAATTTACTATACGTACTTGAAATATGTGTTTAATACAACTTTAAAAACAGTCGGGGACATAAATCCTAGAAAAATAGCCAATAAATGACTTTTATAATTTTATTTACTGGCTTCTTTATTTACAATATTTCGTATTGTTGGCTCGCTTTCTTAGGAGACAGCTTCAAGCTTGTCCTGTTCCCTCAAAAGTCTCGCCAAAATACGGCGTATTTATTTGTAATGATACATTGAAATACTTTAAAAAATAAGGCACTTTCGTATAATTTAATAAACTTCACTAAACTAAATTAACGAGGTACCTTATGTATAAAGCGATAACATGACGCAACATATGCCATTTAGTATTAATACTTTCAAACGATATCTCTCATCATATTAATGATATTATTGAAACGATACTCGAAGAAAAGATTTTGGGATTTTAATTTTAATCTATTTTATCTATATCACAGATTGATTTTAGATAAAGTAACATTAATGTAAATCTGCTTGATAATTAGCACGATCTTGTTGTTCTTTGGCATAGCGCTCAGGATTCTTTTTATAAAAGTCTTGGTGATATTCCTCTGCTTTATAAAAAGTTGAAGCAGGTAAAATCTTTGTGGCAATAGCTTTGTCAGAATATATGGTATGTTGTAATTGCTGAATGTAGTTTTCGGCAATTTTCTTTTGATCATCGTTCGTATAAAAAATAGCTGTTTTATACTGGGAACCTCTATCTTGAAACTGGCCTGCATCATCTAATGGATCAATCACTGAAAAGAAAATTTCAAGTAGTTTATGATATGAAAAAAGTGCAACATCGTATTCAATTTTAACTGTTTCATAATGACCTGTTGTACCTTTTTTAACATCTTCATAAGTTGGATTGTCAGTCATTCCTCCCATATAGCCTGATGTTACTTTTTCAATACCTTCAAAAGTATCGAAAGGCTTTGTCATACACCAAAAGCAACCTCCGGCAAAATATGCGGTATTTATATTCATTTATACCATCCTCTCATTAGACCTTAGTACCATTTTTTCATAAATATCTTGATTTTTTTAGCTATTTTCTATAACTTTAATGTATATTATAATACATAGATAGCGTATTTTGAAGAAATTAAAATTAAGGTAGGTAGCCATGGCAGAAGAGAAGGAACAAACCAAATACAGAAGAAGTAATGGGACTACTACTTCAACTAAAAAAACTAAAAAACGTATAAAAAAATTACCCATCGCAATATTAATTGTTTTGATTTTACTTGTGAGCTTGATTGTCTATATTACAGTGAGCTATCAAAATGGAATTAAATATGCTGAAGAACATGCAAAGGATGTTAAAATTCATAAATTTAATGGCCCTATAAAAAATGATGGGAAAATTTCAGTGTTAGTGCTAGGTGCAGATAAAGCACAGTCTGGAAAATCTAGAACAGATTCTATGATGATTGTACAATACGATTATTTACACAAAAAAATGAAAATGATGTCTGTGATGCGTGATATTTATGCAGATATTCCTGGATATAATAGCTATAAGCTTAATGCAGCTTATACATTAGGTGGTCCAGAGTTATTAAGACAAACTTTGAATAAGAATTTAGGAATTAATCCTGAATATTATGCAGTTATTGATTTTACAGGTTTTGAGAAAATGATTGATGAGTTAGCGCCTAATGGGGTGCCTATAGATGTTGAAAAAGATATGTCCAAAAATATTGGCGTGTCATTAAAAAAAGGACACCATCGGCTTAATGGTAAAGAGCTATTAGGATATGCTAGATTCCGTCATGATGCTGAAGGTGATTTTGGTCGTGTACGTCGTCAACAGCAAGTGATGCAAACATTAAAGCAAGAATTAGTAACACCTAGCACAGTTTTTAAATTGCCACGTGTTGCAGGTATTTTAAGAGGTTATATTAACACAGATATGCCCGATTCAGCGATTTTCCAAACAGGTATAAGTTTTGGTATTCGTGGAGATAAAGATGTACAGTCTCTGACTATACCAGTGAAAAATTCATACCAAAATATCAATACGAATAATGATGGAAGTGCCTTAGATATTGATAAACAAAAAAATAAAGAAGCTATCAAGAAGTTTTTAGATGATGATAACTAAGTATAGTAAAAACGCCAACTACGCATGTAGCTGGCGTTTTTATCGATTTTAAAGGGTTTTATTGATCAGATTTTCTTATTCCGCCTACACCATAATGATTTTTCTTCATTTCTTCAATAATCACATGAATTGCATCACGATTAGCGCCTGTTGTTTTTTCTACTGCATTAGTGACTTCTGATACTAATGCTTTCAATTGTTCATCAGAGCGACCTTCTATTAATTTTACATTTATGATTGGCATAAATAGCGCCTCCTTTAAAATTTAAGTCTATTTTAGTATAGCATGAAACCTTTATGTTTAGAACAATATTTTATAGAACATTTGTTCTTATAAGTATTGAAAAAGAACATTTGTTCGTATATAATTAAAATATCTACAGGGAGGTAGTGGGAATGTATGATTACAATTTATTAGACGATAGGGATGTCTTATGTATTGATCAAAAAAGCTTTTTTGCAAGTGTTTCATGTATAGAGAAAGGTTTAAATCCAAAAACAACAAAGTTAGCAGTAGTAGCAGATACTAAACGACAAGGCTCAGTGGTACTTGCAGCAACACCAAAATTAAAAGAATTAGGTATTAAAACAGGTTCAAGACTATTCGAAATTCCACATCGTAATGACATTTATATTATTAATCCTAGTATGAGGAAGTATTTAAACGTATCTATAGCTATTTCAAAAATAGCATTACGTTATGTTCCAGCTGAAGATTTACATCAATACAGTATTGATGAATTTTTTATGGATGTAACAGATAGTTATTATCGCTTTAATTCTACTGTTACTGCTTTTTGTGAACGCTTAAAAAAGGAAATATATGAAGAAACAGGAATTATGTGTACAGTAGGTATTGGCTCAAATATGCTGTTAAGTAAAGTAGCAATGGATACTGAAGCTAAACATACTATAAATGGTATAGCAGAATGGCGTTATCATGATGTTCCGAATAAATTATGGAATATACAACCTTTGAGAGAATTTTGGGGAATTAATAAACGGACAGAAGTTAAATTAAATAAACGTGGGATTTTTACTGTGGGAGATTTAGCAAAATACCCACATAACCAATTAAAGAAAGCATTTGGAATATTAGGTACTGATTTACATTTACATGCGAATGGAATAGATCAAAGTAAGTTACGAGATAAGCATCATATTACAAATCCTTCAATTTGTAAGAGCCAAATTTTAATGCGAGATTACACCTTTGAGGAATCTAAAGTAGTTATGCAAGAATTAATAGAAGATGTGGCAAGCAGGGTGAGAGCGCGAAAACAAATGGCAAGAACAATTCACTTTTCATTTGGCTATAGCGAAGGTGGTGGCGTGCATAAGCAATATACACTTGAAGATCCGACTAACTTAGAAAAAGAAATATTTAAAGTAGTAAACTACTATGCTAATCATTTATGCGATAAAAAAGTATTATACCGTACATTAAGTGTATCTTTAACACAACTTGTACCTGAAGATCAACGGCAATTGAATTTATTTTTTGATGAATACGAACGTAAACGAGATGAAAAATTAGCTAAAACGATTGATAATTTACACATGAAATATGGTAAAGGCATTGTATCTAAAGCTATATCTTATACTGATTCAGGTACTAAGCACGGACGTTTAGGATTAATGGCAGGACATAAGATGTAATAATTACATTGGGAGTGGGACAGAATTCATGATGAATTCGTAGTCCCACCCCGGCAAGGTTGACTAGGATTGAAAAAATGGTACCAGCGTATTTTCAATCCAATCAACTACTGACTTATGGTACATAGGTATCAAATTCATGCAAAGCTTTAATACCTTTATCACGATCTTCGGGTGTTTTAAAACTGATTTGAAGTGCACCAAGAATATCTTCACGGACTTCTAAAATTTTTAAGTTGCTTATAGAAATGTTATGTAAACTTAGAATATAAGTAACTTGGTTAATCATACCCGGTTTATCCGGAATATCTACAAATAGATCATACGCTGTATTTAATGCGCCTTGTTGTTTAAGGGGTAAAGCATCACGATATGTTTTAGCGTTAGCAAAAAACGCTTGAATTTCTTCGATTTTATCGTTTTGAATTATTGAAGATAATGCTACTAATTGTTGTTGCATATCTTGTATTAAGTTTAGAATGGCTGTTTTATTACTAATTGTAATATCGCGCCACATTTCTGCATTACTACTAGCTATGCGAGTAATATCGCGAAAACCACCAGCAGCAAGTTGTTTAACTAATTTATGTTTTGTAGATTGATTTGCATTTAAATGCACCAAACTAGCTGCAATAATATGGGGTACATGGCTAACAGCTGCAGTGACAATATCATGTTCTTTTGCTGTTGTTTCAATAAATTTAGCTGAAGTAGAGCTAAATAATTGTTTCAAATATTGAGCAGCATCGCGATTTTTAGTTGAATTATAAACGAGAACGTAATATGCATTTTCAAATAAATGCTTTTTAGCATTTAACACCCCAGACTTATGACTACCGGCTATTGGATGGCCACCTACAAGGTGTATATTATGATGCAATAGTCGATTTTCAAATTCTAAAACGTTTGTTTTTGTACTCCCAGTATCAGTAACAATTAGGTTAGCCTGAGTGTTAAATAGATGTAATTGAGCTAAATAACGAATCGTTTGTTGAACAGGCGTTGCAAAAATTAAAACATCTGCTTGTTCAACGGCAATGCGATAATCGGTTATTTTAGTATCAATAATACCCATAGAATATGCTTTTTCTAACTGAGAAATATCTGAATCATATGCAGAGATATGAAGATTACTGTGATAATACTTTAAATTACTTGCCAAGCTACCGCCAATTAAGCCTAGTCCAATAAAAACAATATTGTGCATTAAGAATCACCTTATTCAAAATTTTCAGAATAAAAACATTGTAAAGTAGATGGAGTAATTAATCAAATATAATTAGGGGAGTAAAAGGTATAGTAATCTGTAATTTAAAAAAGGGATATATGCGTGACTGAAAATACTTTAGAAACAATCCAGACACTAATTGAAATTGGTAGTCCAACAAGAAATGCGACAGAAGCAATATCATTAACAGTTAGTTTATTCGACACGGATAATTAATAAAGCTGCATTACTTATAATAGTAAAAGGGAGAACTGTGAAATTCAAACTGAATCAGGAGAAATCTTTATAGGAATAATATATTTTACATGAAACAAATGTTCATGTTTATAAAGACAGCAATAAACAGTCTCTATAGACGATAAACATATGGAAGTGCGCATTGGTGAGAGAACACAATCAGCATAAGAAACTAGAGATTTAGGTATAGAAGTGGGGGATGTATGAGTTTTGATTCAAGGACAAAAATTACAAAATTAGAGTTTATTAAAGCGTGCCAGCAAAATTTCAGGTTTTGCCGACACGCTGTGATAACCGTTTGATAAGTGTTTTTTTATTTATTGCTTTCTAATTCAATTATAATAATGCTTTAAATTGAATATTTGAAGGTTGTTCAAAAGCATCATCAAAACCGCGTGGGTGATGGTATTCTATTTTATCTTTGTCTTCTGGATAAGTATATTTACCACCAACTTCCCATATGAAAGGATGGAATTGATACTGTAAGCGATCTTTGCGCATTTTCCAGAGTTCTATAATTTCATTTGTAGATGCCATGAAATTAGACCAAATATCATAATGTACTGGAATAATTACTTTCGCATTTAAGTTTTCTGCCATACGTAAAAGATCAATCGATGTCATTTTATCTTGAATACCTACAGGATTGTCACCATAGTTATTGAGTACAACATCTATTTTAAAGTCTTTACCGTGCTTGGCAAAGTAATTTGAAAAATGTGAGTCAGCACCATGGTAAATCGTACCACCTGGAGTTTCAAATACATAATTGACTGATTTTCGAGCCATTTCTTCGTCAGTTACTGGAAGTCCTTTTAAATTGTTGTCATTTTCTTCGCTGCCTTCAACTGGCAATGTAACAAGACAAGTTCTATCGAATGATTCTACCGCTGTTACTTTTACATCTTTAAATTCGAAGCTTTCACCTGGCTTTATTGTGATAATACGATCTTCTGAAACACCCCATTCTTTCCAGATGCGGGCACATTCATGCGGACCCACAAATTTAACATGGTTTAATTTTGGATTGTTGAAGATTGCCGCAGCTGTATTAATATCAATATGATCACTATGGTAATGAGAAACTAGGTAATAATCTAATTCGTTTATCGCAAATGGATCAATAACCATTGGCTGTACACGAAGATTTGGTTGTAGTTTACGAACGCCTGCCATATTGGCCATTTGATGTCCTCGAACCATATCTTTAACTTTTTTAGTAGATTTACCTCTGTTTGACCATAAGTCCATAACGATATTTGCACCTTCTGGCGTTTTGATCCAGATACCACAATTGCCTAACCACCACATTGCAAAATTACCTTCATTAACAACTTCATTTTCTATTTCTTCATTAAGCCAAGTTCCCCATTCTGGAAAGGTAGATAGAATCCATGACTCTCTTGTAATATCTTTAACATTTTTCATTATTGAATCTCCTTATATCATTATTGTTATTTAAGTATTTCAATGAATCTACTTTCTTTATACAAATGAAATTTTAAAAATTTTTAGTTTCTAAAGTTTGGATTAATTCTTTGAGAAATAACTTTTCGATTTGATTTCGTAAGTTATATTGTTCACTTTCATCTCTAATATAATGTTTCAATATTAAATCTAGTTGATTAGAAAAATTATAAAAATTTATTTCATTACTTGAATATCTATAAGAAACGATACGTATAATATCTTCATTTGTGAGAATTGGATTAACAAATATTACGGGAATATCCGTTTCGATAGCATCACTTGTAGAAATGATAATATCTGAATTTAAAATTTCTTTAACACTATCGAATTCTTCTAAAGTAAATACAGTATCAATATATGCATTAGATATATAGGACTGGCATTGTTTTAAGAAGAATTTTCTCATGCCAATACCTTCATCGCATATAAGTGTAATTTTTTTAACTGGTATTTCACTATTTGGATTATTATGAATTGCACCACCAAGATGTATGGCTATATAAGCTATGTCATCATCAGTCATGTGTATTAGCCAAGCTTCTTCAAGTAATGTAATACAACGCTTTGTAACCATGAATAGATAGTTGAACTTTTCTTTAATATTATTTGTAAATTGTGTATCTGAAGGAATATTGTAAGTCTTTTGATAAAGTAAAGATTTACAGTGTGTTAGAAGTTGATTCAACAACATATTTCGTTTTGAAATATTTATATTATATTCATGCTCAAAAAGCGATAAAAATAATTCTAAAGTCTCACGCATATCATCATAATCATTACTAACATTATGAATATCACTATCTTTACGCAATGATAAAAGTAAAAGGGCTATAATATTTTTTGCCATTTGATCAAAAGAAACATTAAATTCAGACTCTAAAGAGGATACAAGCTTTTCAGACACTTTATATTCAATGCGCTCTTGAACAAGTATGAAATCTTTTCTTATCAATTCATAATTGTAAGCATTAATCCCACTGTTATAAGAAACCATTAACAAATAGGGTAGTATTTGTAACATAAACTCACTATCTTTTCGATTAAGTATTTTACCTAAATCATTACTTATTTCTTTTAATAAGGTCTTTAAAAAATCCGTTTTTTCTAATGAGTGATAGTGACTAAAGCTTGTATTAGATAAAAGTTTCTCATGAATCAAAGATTTAAAAGCTTCAGATGATGATTTATGAATTTCATGCAGTATTTTATATATAAATTGAATTTTAGATAACAGATGGCATTCAATATAATATCCTCCAAACTTTTTTACACGTAGATGAATATTAAATTGTTCAAATTCTATAAGTTCTCGAATATTATTGAGATCATTTAGAATCGTATTATGTGAGACATCAACAAGTTCCATAAGTTTGTTGATTGTAATGAATTCATTTGAGATACAAATATATATGATGATTAGCCATTGGCGTTCTTCTATGCTCATAACATATTGCGTTGTATCAGATTTACTTAATAATTCTATACAGGCGCGTTTTTGATCATCGTTTAATAAAATACCAATATGTGGGTAGTTTATTATTTTCTTTGTATCGTCTGGTAATGACTGATTTATTTTTTTAAGGTGATAGTATACTTTACGTCTAGATTGACAAAGATTTTTTGAGATTTCAGTAATTGTTTCTGGTTGTTCAATTTGAATTAAGTAGTCTAGTAGAGTATGACTTGTTTTATCTAAGCTGAGTATCATAAACTATCACCTTTTTATTTAGTATTTTAATGTTATTGCTGACCGTAATAAGCGTTAGTGCCATGTTTTCTTAAATAGTGTTTATCCATAATATAACTTGGTGCATTTTCCACACACGGATTAATTTGTTTCGTATATCTGTTCATCTTGGCGACTTCTTCAAGGACAACAGAATGATAGATAGCTTGTGAAGCATTTTTACCCCATGTAAACGGGCCATGATTACTAACGATAACACCAGGAATAGACGTTGGATCAAGTTTTCGTTCTTTAAAAGTTTCGACAATGACTTTTCCTGTTTCTTTTTCATAGGCATCTTCAACTTCATTATATGTCAATGAACGTGTACATGGTATAGGACCATGAAAATAATCTGCATGAGTTGTACCTAAGAATGGAATGTCTAATCCTGATTGCGCCCATCCAACCGCTTCTGTAGAATGTGTGTGTACAATCCCGCCAATTTCTGGCCATGCCTTATATAATTCAAGATGTGTTTGAAGGTCAGAAGAAGGGTTAAATGATCCTTCTAATACGTTTCCTTCAAGATCTGTGACGACCATATTTTCCGGTGTGAGTTTTTCATAATCTACGCCAGAAGGCTTAATGACCACAATTCCTAAATCACGATTGATTTCTGATACATTACCCCAGGTGAATTTAACAAGTTTGTATTTAGGAAGTTCTATGTTTCCATGATATACGTTCTGACGCATTTGTGTTAATGTTTCTGACATACTATTTTAACCCCACTTTCTCAATTAATGGATAAAGAAAAGATTGTGCAGTTTTTATAGCGTAACGTGTTTCTTCAACAGTATCATAATTTTCTGACCACATTTCAATCAGGAATGGGCCATTATAATGAATATCCTTTAATATTTTAAAAAACTTTTCCCATTCTACACAACCTTCTCCAAATGGTACATCTCTGAATTGTCCATTTGAATCTTCTGTTACTGCGTATGTGTCTTTTAAGTGTATAGAGGCAATAGATTGTCTCCCTTTATAAAATTCATCTAAAAGGTTATTGTTCCATGCAGATATATTACCTATGTCTGGATAGACGTATAGAAAAGGGGAATTAATTTCTTTTTCAATGGCAAGATATTTTTTAATTGAATTAATGTATGGATCATCCATTGTTTCGATTGAAAGAATGACTTGAGCTTCTTCTGCCCACGTACAAGCTTGTCGAAGATTCTTTATAAATCGTTTGTGAGTATCTATGGATTTTTCTTCATAATAAACATCATAACCAGCTAATTGAATATTTCGCACACCGATATCTTGCGCAAATTCTATACATTTTTTCATTAATTCCATAGATTTTTCTTCAGTATTAAAATCATTTGACCCCATTGGGAAACGCCTATGACCACTGAAAGTAATCGTAGGTATACGTATGCCTGTTTCGAAAATAGCTTTTACAAGTTCTAGTCTTTGTTCTTTAGACCAGTCTAATCTTGCTAAACGAGTATCTGATTCGTCAATAGATAGTTCGACAAAATCAAAACCGAGTTCTTTAGCGAATTTAAGTTTTTCTATCCACGTATAATGTTTTGGCAATGCTTTTTCATAAATACCAATTGGACGAGACATAATCTTACCCCCAAATACGCTTGATTTCATCTTTAAATTCACGTGCAGCAGATAGTGGATCTTCAGCTTCTGTAAGACTACGACCAGCAATAAATGTATAAACATCTATACCTTTAAAAAGTTTAAGTGTTTCTACAGATAAACCACCCGTAACAGATACACGGAAGCCCATATCGATTAATTTTTTCACTTTTGAAAGATCTTTTTCCCCCCAACTTTCGCCATCTAATAGAGCATCGCGCGACTGATGATATATTGCTTGTTCAATACCAATATCGAGCCACTTTTGAGCTTCTTCAAAAGTCCAATCTCCATATAATTCAACTTGTATTTCTCCTTGATCACCTCGTTCTTCTTTAATAGCTTTAAGTGCAGCTTTCATTGTTGGTATAGTTGCTGAGCATATACATGTCATCCAGTCAGCTCCTTTTTTGGCGTTGTTTAAAGCTACTGTTCCGCCAGCATCTGCACATTTAGTGTCAGCGACAATTGTTTTATTAGGAAATAGTTTACTTAGTATTTCTACTAGTTCACTTCCTACCTGTAAAAGACAAACTGTTCCAGCCTCAATGATATCAACTTCATTTCCAACGAGTGAAGCAGCTTTAACCGCATCAGACATTGTTGAATGATCTAATGCTACTTGCAATTTAGGTAATTTCTTTGTCATTTCTTTTCCTACTTTCTAATTAAATTTAATATTATTTATAAATAAATTTTAAAATTTAATTCCTTCAAGATAAGGGCTATCTTTAGTTTCTTCAATTATAGAAAGGACTTCATCTTTAGTTTGACAATCATTTAAACGTCTAATTGCATCTTTTAAATCAAAAAGTGCAACAATTTGAGGTATAGCAATTGAATTATGAATTTTCGAGCTCGTTGCAGCCAATGTAATAAGAATACTGACTTCTTTTCCGTCTGAGAACTTTACGGGTTCGTTAAGAATAATTAATGAGAATGCATCTCTTATTACACCTGCTTCAGGACGAGCATGGGGCATAGCCATTCCAGGAGTTAATATATAATATGGACCATAATGTTCCGTCGATTCAATAATTGCATCGTAATATTCAGGTTTAACAGCACCACTATCGATGAGTGGTTGTACAGATAACTTAACAGCTTCTTTCCAATCTTTCGCAGTTAAACCTAACTGAATTGAATCGTTATCAATCAAAGCTTGTTTTAAATTCATAAGTATTGTGCTCCTAACTAAAAATTATTTTAAAGCTTCTTTTAATTTAGTTTTAATTTCATTGTCATCCATTAAGTTGTCTAAGCCTATGAGTTTGCATTTTGTATAGTCTTTCATCTCTGCAATTAAATGGTTAGAAACGATGACTATATCATAATTACTAGCAATTCCTTTAGCTTCTCCTACTGAGCAAGATGCAGATTCAACATTTAATACATTTAATTCTCTTAATGCGTTTTCAACTTTCATTTTGATAACCATTGATGAACCCATTCCGTTTCCACATGCTGTAAGTACTTTAATCATAAAAATTCCTCCTAAATATAATTAATTATTGTTTTTGTTATTGATGAATCCCTGAATAATAAGCTTCTTTATTTTTAGCGCGTCTAAACTGTAATTGAGGGATAAGTAAAAAGAATGCACAAACCAAAATATAACCAGCAATACCTAAATATTTAAACATATAAGCAAATGGTACCCATGGAATGTCTAAATCGATATTTCCATGATATCCACCTGAAAGGCTAAGTAATAATACTGCTAAAGCGCCGAATGTAACTTGTATTATTCCTGAAATAAATGACAATATTATTGCTGCTCTCCAACCACCACGTTTATCTGCGTATACAGCAATAGCTGCGTTATCGAAGAATACAGGTACAAATCCCGTAATAATAAGTACTGGGTTTTTGAATACGATTAATAAGACAATCATAATGACTTGTCCAATTAAACCACTCACGAAACCAAACAGTACAGCATTTGGAGAACCAAAACCAAATGAAGCTGCTACGTCTACTGCTGGGAATGAACCAGGAAGTAATTTGTTAGAAATACCTTGGAATGCATTTGTTAATTCTCCAACGAACATTCTTACACCTTGCATTAACATAAATAAGTAAACAGAGAACGTGAATGCCGTTTGAATAACGAACATAAAGAATGATTGTTTTTCTGGCACGTATAAAGTACCACTTGTGATGACTTTAGCATTTGATAAAATATCTGGACCTAAGATGAATAAAATGGTTCCAAAGAAAACTAACATTAAAGTAGCTGATGCAACTACTGTGTCATGAAAAATACTTAGAAATTTTGGCAATTTTAAGTTATCTAAATTTTTATCTTTGTTACCCAATTTTGATGCGACTTTGTCTGTAAACCAAATCGCAAATTGTTGTTGGTGACCAATCGCAAATCCACCATTGTTTGTTAAACGTTGTGTAGGTTCAACAGTTAAATTTGAACTTACTGCCCAATATAATCCGCATATTGTACCAATACCAAACGTAGCAAGTAATGGACTTTCACGGAATGTTGGTATCAGTAAAATCATTACCGTAATTGTTGCAGCTTGTTGTACCATAATATGTCCAGTAATAAACAACGTTCTGACTTTCGTGATTTTGCGTAATGCTACTAAAAAGATATTCACAAAAAATCCTACTAAAAGTGCAGATGTCGCAATACCTACAAATTCTGGAAAGTTATTAGCGATTTTGTCATTTGCTGCAGTTAATCCAAAATAAGGGTCGATAACAGCAGCACCAATACTGAATTTGTAATTAAGAGCTGCTAGAATAGGCCGAAATGTTGTGACTAATCCGCCAGCAGCAATATCTAAAATCATGTAGCCTACAGTTGCTTTTACAGCTCCAGCAAAAACAGCATAGTACGGTTTTTTAAGTAAAGCGTAACCGAGCATTACTAACAAACCAACAAAGAAAGCTGGCTTTTGTAAGATATTCTGCGAAAACCAATTTAAGATTATTGGTATATATTCCATATTTATAACCTCCGTAGTATTAAACCTATAATGCATTGATTTACAAGAATTATTATATAAATGAATCCGCTTACATGTAAGACCAATTTGTACACACAAGAGTGTACAAATATAGTTTTTTAATATTTAATTGTTTTGTTAAAGGTATAAATAAAAATATCGCATGAAATTTATAATTAAACATGACATTTGATTTTTGAATTATAAACACTAATTTTATATATATTTTTAGTATGACTTATTTATAACAAAACATTCTTTACTTTATTCCTTAACAAGTGTTAGTTGACCAAGTTAATAATTCTTTGGTTTTTACCTATATAAATTAAAAAATATCAATAACATTAATCCTAAAATAACCAAATAAGTAAGTGAGTTAGGTTGTATAATAAATCGGACGGATGGGAAATTTTTATAACTTTTAAGAGGGTTCATGCTAGATACAACTTCATATATCAAAGCGCACGCTGAACAGTTAGCTTATCCGACACAGATAACTAATAAAGGTGCATTACTTTAGAAGGAGAGCACAATGTGAAGCAAAGCTATATATATGAACATGTAGATACAATAGCTTGAATGGTTAAAGAAATTAAGGAAGATAGCCGTTTGAACATTGATTTTATTAGTGGATTTAACTTAATAGAAGATGAGAAATGTGAAATTTAAACTGAATCAGGAGGCACATTTACAGGAACAATATGTATACATAAAACAAGTGTTCATGTTTATAAAGACAGCAATAAACGTTCTAAAGATGATAAATATATGGAAGTGCACATTGATAAGAGGACATAATCAGCACAATAAACTAGAGATTTATGTATAGAAGTGGGGGAACTTTATGAGTTTTGATTCAAGGACACAAATTCCAAAAACGGGGTTTATTAAATCAAGACATCTGGATGATAAGTCAAGTGTAACGATGATTATTGGGTTACTCAAAAAATTAAAACACAATGATGCTACAACATATAACACAATTTTACATTTTTAATAATGAAGCAATAGGCTATGATGCTAATGCTTCAATCTCAGAATATATGATTGAAGTATAGGGCCTTAGAAATGGGGATAATGGGTGATGGTCAATCGCTGGATGAGTAGATAGTTTTAATCAGTGCAGAAGATATCTCTGGCTCATATCATAAAGTGCTTAAAAAGCATTTAGCAAAATTATGTGAAACCAATCATATTCTACTTTAAAATAGATATTTATCCTTATTACGCATCTGACGCATCGGTATTATTGAAGTCGGCTGCCTATATTAAACACGGCTTATTCTAGATCAATCTTTATTTTTAATATATTGGTAAAGCGTTTGTTTAGCATGATGATTTGCTTCTTTATTTTGTTCTCGAGGAATCCATTTGACAAATAATAAATCAAAACTAGGTTCTAATATTTTGACTTGGTCCAAATACGGTTTAAATTTTATATTTTTTACTTTATCTTTTAACATAGCATCTTCGATAAGTTTAGAATCTGTATATAATAAAGCATTTGTCACATTAAGCTCACGTGCATATTCTAGAGCGCGAATAAAAGCTGCCCATTCTGCACTATGATTATCTAAAAGGCCGATATAATGCGTATAAATATGATGATTGTTATCGTCTTTAATAATAATGGCGCAACAGCTTTCACCTGGATTACCATTGGTTGCAGCATCAAAAAATATTTTAGCCATTGAAACAACACCTGCAATACTTTAAATTTATAATACAAATTTATTTTAAGAAATAACTTTGTTTATAGCAATTGAAAATTTATAGATGATATAGAAAAAGAGCGGAATAAAGTCATATGTGACCTCATATTCCGCTCATGTCTATAACTGTTAGGTATAATCAACAAGTTAGTTTATTTAAGTGTAGTCAATAATATTAAATGTATATTAGTAATCTTTATCTAGGTTAGCTATTTTACCTTTACGATACATGGATTTAGCAATGTAACCAAAAGGTACGTTTAGTATTGTAGATAAAAGTTTTAATAGGTACGTAGTAATAAAAATTTCAAACACGGCCATACTAGGTAATGTGCCTATAAATGCGATAGCCACGAATAGTGCAGTATCTATAATTGAGCTTAAAGCTGTACTACCATAAGCACGAATAATAAATGTTTTATCCGAACTGAATATCTTTTTAATCATACTAAAAATAAACACATCAACATGTTGACCAATAATATAAGCTATGATAGAACCTAGTGCGATTCTTGGTATAAGATTGAAAATCGTTTCCATGCCACTTTGCGCAATGTCTTCAGGTGCTGGAATGAAATGCAAGGACATTTGCATAACAATAATCATAATTAAAGTTGAAGAAAACCCGAGCCAAACTGCTCTTTTAGCTATCTTTCGACCATAAATATCATTTAGTATGTCAGTTGCTAGATAAATCGAAGCAAACATGACATTACCAAGAGTTGCTGAGATGCCAAAAATATGAATTGTTTTTATGACCTGGATATTGGCAATGATTGTACCTATAGCAATCCAAACAATAAGGCCTTGTTTGCCAAAAGCTCGAAACATAAGTACCATTAAAATAAAAGTAACTAAAAAACTTGCTGCCCCAAATATCTCATTAAACATAGAAATCCTCCTAAATTTTGATAATGCGGGTGTTTAGAAACCGCTAAAAACAACTTATACATTTTACTTCAAAAAATTCGAATATGCAATTTAAATATAACCACATTTATAACGAATAATAAGTAAAAGCTCGTGGTAATGAGAAATAGAATAATTCAAAATTATAATAAATTAAGCTATAATGTTAACATGTATTTAAAATTAGGTGCTATTAAGCCTAAAATGACTTAAAAGGAGTGTCTGATATACTTACACATTCCGAGCAGAATGCAATTCATAAGATAGATGATTTAATGAACACGTATTGTGAACAATGTTTGTTGAAATCACATATAAGAAAGACAGAAGGTAAGACCCAAGCGCATCATTTTTGCATTAATGAATGTTCAGTGGGTAAGCAAATTAAACAAATTGGAAATGAACTGCAATAGGAGGTAAATTATGCAAATTGAAGCAATTAGCGAAACACCGAATCAAAATACAATAAAAATTACGCTGTCAGAAAAAAGAAGTGATAATAAATCAGATACTTACACGCATGCTGCAGATGGACAACCTGAATTTATTAATCGCTTATTTGATATAGAAGGTGTAACCTCTATCTTTTATGTGATGGATTTTATTTCAGTCGATAAGGAAAATGATAAAGATTGGGATGAATTAATTCCTAAAATCCAAGAAAAGTTTAATGCATAAACGTACCGGTTAAAAATTGATTTATAATATGTCTGACGACGTACTGTTATATCTAATTAAGTTGCTGTTTAATAAATTAGAAGTATTAAAGTCATAGGCTGATCGTTAGTATATGAAGTTAAATTATAAATTAAGATGACAATTTTATATATTCAAAACGGAGCTGAAGGGTTACCTTTGTTTTGAAATAAATTGTAATGTTGAAAGAAGAAAACTATGAGGGGGAAATATCATGAATCCATATGAACAATATATGCGGGAGCTTGCACAACAAATGAAAGCTGAACTTACAGAAAATGGATTTGAAAGTTTAGAAACAAGTGATGCAGTTTCACAATATATGAATCAAGTTGGGGAAAACGATACTACTTTTGTAGTAATCAATTCTACATGTGGTTGTGCAGCTGGTTTAGCACGTCCAGCGGCGGTAGCAGTAGCAGATCAAAATGATAAAAAGCCAACACACAAGATAACTGTTTTTGCTGGTCAGGATAAAGAAGCTACACAAACTATGAGAGCGTATATTCAACAAGTGCCGTCAAGCCCATCTTACGCCTTGTTTAAAGGAACTGAATTAAAACATTTTATTCCTCGTGAACATATCGAAGGACGAGATATTCAAGATATTTGCATGGATATTAAAGATGTTTTTGATGAGTATTGCAACTAAAATCTACAGTCTAAGTTGAAGTGAAATAAACTTCAATTTAGACTTTTTTAAATAAATATAAAAATGTGCGTAATCATTCTAATATTGTACTATTTCTCACTTAGCGCTGGAGATTTTCTTTTTAGTCTTTTAAGTTTTCTAGTATAATAAAACTAATATTTAACACATTTTATTTAAGAAAGGAGATTAAATAATGTTAAATCCATTTGATGCTGCATATCATGACTTATGTGAAGATATATTAGCTATCGGTAAAAATAAAGATGATCGTACGCAAACAGGAACAGTTTCCAAGTTTGGACATCAGTTGCGCTTTGATTTAACCAAAGGATTCCCATTGCTAACAACAAAAAAAGTGTCTTTTAAATTGGTGGCTACAGAGTTACTGTGGTTTATTAAAGGTGATACGAATATTAGATATTTATTACAACACAATAATAATATCTGGAATGAATGGGCTTTTGAAAAATATATTAAATCCTCTGATTATCATGGGCCAGATATGACTAATTTTGGTCATCGCTCATTGGTTGATGATCATTTCAAAGCACAATATAAAGAAGAAATGACACGATTTAAAGAAAATATTCTCACCGATGATGCATTTGCTAGAAAATATGGAGATTTAGGAAATGTATACGGAAAACAATGGCGCGATTGGGTGGACCAATACGGCAATCACTTTGATCAGTTAAAGACGGTCATTGAACAGATAAAAACCCATCCTAACTCTAGACGTCATATTGTTTCAGCTTGGAATCCTGCAGAAGTTGATACAATGGCTTTACCACCATGTCATACTATGTTTCAATTTTATGTACAAAATGGCAAATTAAGTTGTCAATTATATCAGCGAAGTGCTGATATCTTTTTAGGTGTACCTTTTAACATAGCAAGTTATGCTTTATTGACCCATTTGGTGGCGAAAGAATGTGATTTAGAAGTTGGTGAATTTATCCATACATTTGGCGATGCACATATTTATTCTAATCATATAGATGCAGTTCATACACAACTGAGTCGCAGTAGTTTTGAACCACCAACCATTCGTATTAATACGGATAAATCTATTTTTGATATTAGTTATGAGGATATCGAATTGATAAATTATCAATCACATGCAGCGATTAAAGCGCCTATAGCTGTTTGATAAACAAGCATTTAACAACTAATAGTAAAGGAGTGCAATTATGACATTATCAATATTAGTAGCACATGATCAACAACGCGTGATTGGCTATAATAACGATTTACCATGGCATTTACCTAATGATTTAAAGCATGTGAAAAAATTGTCAACAGGCAATACGTTAGTCATGGGTAGAGGAACTTTTGAATCCATTGGTAAACCTCTACCTAATCGACGTAATGTTGTATTAACACATAATCAAAATTTTCAACATGATGGTGTTGATGTTATCCATTCTATTGATGAAATATATAATTTGCCAGGTCATGTATTTATTTTTGGTGGGCAAAGTCTTTTCGACAAAATGATTGATAAAGTAGATGATATGTATATTACTGTGTTAGAAGGGAAATTTAAAGGTGATACGTTCTTTCCGCCATATACTTTTGAAGAGTGGGAAGTTGCATCTTCAGAAGAAGGTGTTTTGGATGAAAAGAATACAATTCCTCATACTTTTTTACATTTAGTTAGACGTAAGAAAAATTAGAGCTAATGGCGTGGAGCCCCAATTCACAGCTCGCAAAGCTTGATGAAATGCTTTTTAGTATTTTCTCTATGCTGAAGGCATAAAGTCGATCGCTCGCTAAATATAATTTTAGAATTCAGTTTGACTTAAGCTATAAACGTCATTAATGCGTATTTGTAATATAAATCAGTTGTACTTTATAAATAATGTTAGTATGATGCTAACTAAAGTAACAACGTGAGTGTTATGTTTAAATAATTAATCCTAAGTAATAAAGATGCAAATTTGGGTTAGATTTTGTGTCACAAACATGAATAATTAGTTAAATGTTTAAAATAAATAAAAAGTGCAATAGTGAAAAATGTACTTTTGTCAGCTTATAATAACTAACAAATAGACTTTAAAATACGTAATATGCTATTCTCCATTGAAGTTATTAATGACTGAAACGTAAAGTTATAGTCTAAAATTATACGAAATATATCATTTTTTGGGGGAAGGACTTTATGAAACAACAGGTTATTGTTACCGACTCAACTTCAGATTTAACACATCAATACTTAGCAGAGCATCAAATCCATGTTGTACCGCTCAATTTAACGATTGATGGTAAATCATACGTAGACCAGGTTGATATTTCGTCGGAAGAATATATAAACAGAATTGAAGATGAGGCTGATGTTAAAACGAGCCAACCTTCTATTGGAAAATTTATCAATAAATATGAAGAATTGGGTCAACAAGGTGTTCAAATTATTAGTATACACATGTCATCTGGATTAAGTGGTACGTATCAAACAGCAGTTCAGGCCAGCCATATGGTTGAGGCTGATGTTACAGTTATTGATTCAAAATCTATTTCATTTGGTTTAGGTTATCAAATAAAATATTTATCTGAAATTATTAATAAAGGTTATAGCACTGATGAAATTGTTCAAAAAGTGAAAGATATGCAACAAAATATTAAATTATTTGTTGTTATTGGGCAGTTGAATCAACTAATTAGAGGCGGTAGAATTAGTAAAACGAAGGGCTTAATTGGTAATATTATGAAAATTAAACCAGTTGGTACGTTAGTAGATGGCAGCCTTGAAATTGTGCATAATTCAAGAACGCAAAATGCGAGTATTAAATTTTTAAAAAAAGAAATCGCAGAATTTGTTGAAAATCACAAAATAAAGTCCATTGGTATTGCACATGCTAATGTTATTGAATTTGTTGATAAAGTAAAACATCAATTTACGGAGTCATTTGACTTTGAAAATTATGATGTTAATGTAACAACACCTGTAGTTTCAACACACACAGGCCAAGGTGCTATAGGCTTGGTTGTTTTGCGAGACTAAGTGGAATATTCTGAGTTAAAACATAAATCGTAAATGTAAATTATTAATAGCTAAAAATTAGCGTGAATTATGAGATAATTAAGGAGGCAATGATATGGCATATGCAACGTTGGCTGGTGGTTGTTTTTGGTGTATGGTAAAACCTTTCACCTCATATCCTGGTATTGAAGATGTTGTTTCTGGATACAGTGGAGGGCATATTGAAAACCCTACTTATGAACAAGTTTGTACTAATCAAACAGGCCATAGAGAAGCCGTACAAATCACGTATAATCCTGATATTACATCTTTTGAGAACATATTAGATGTCTATTTTAAAACCTTTGATCCTACTGATAATAAAGGCCAATTTTTTGATCGAGGCGAAAGCTATGAACCAGCAATTTTTTATCATGATATAGCACAGAAAAAAGCTGCTGAATTAAAAATTCAACAATTAAATGAACAAGGCATCTTTAAAAAACCAGTGATTACACCAATTATTGAATACAAAAACTTTTATCCTGCCGAAACATATCACCAAGATTACTATAAAAAGAATCCACAGCATTACGAACGGTATCAACAAGGTTCGGGACGTAAAGGTTTTATAGAATCACATTGGGGAGGACAAAATGATTAAAAAGAGTAAAGATGACTTAAACGAAATGGAATATCTTGTTACACAAGAAAATGGAACAGAGCCTCCTTTTGAAAATGAATACTGGAATCATTTTGAAAAAGGGATTTATGTTGATAAAATTTCTGGGCAACCACTTTTTACATCAGAAGAAAAATTTGAATCGAGTTGTGGTTGGCCGAGCTTTTCAAAAGCTTTGAATGATGATGAAATTGTGGAATTAGTTGATAAAACATTTGGTATGGTGAGAACTGAAGTACGTTCAGAACAAGCTAATAGTCATTTAGGGCATGTTTTTAATGATGGTCCTAAAGATCAAGGCGGATTAAGATATTGTATCAATTCTGCAGCCATTCAATTTATTCCATATGACAAATTACAAGAGTTAGGCTATGGGGATTTAATCCCTCATTTTGAAAAATAGGAGTGACCTAAAATGTTTAAAAAGCTATTTGGTAAAGGCAAAGAAGTTAATAAAAATATTGAAATTTATGCACCATTAACTGGTGAATACGTAAAAATTGAGGATATTCCAGATCCTGTATTTGCACAAAAAATGATGGGTGAAGGCTTTGGTATTAATCCAACTGAAGGCGAAGTGGTTTCTCCAATCGAAGGGAAGGTTGATAACGTATTCCCAACAAAACACGCAATCGGATTAAAAGCGGATAATGGTTTAGAACTATTAGTCCACATTGGTTTAGATACAGTTCAGCTAGATGGAGAGGGCTTTGAAGTATTAGTAAGTAGCGGTGACACTGTTCAAGTTGGAGATCCTTTAGTGAAATTTAACTTAGAGTATATTAGCAATAATGCTAAGTCTGTAATATCTCCAGTTATTATTACAAATACTGATCAAACAAGCGCTATCAATATCAATGATGTCAACGCTATTGTCAAAGGTGAAACAAAAGTAGTTGATGTGACAATGAAATAATGAAAGATTATTCATTCTATCATTTTGCCTTAACAGCACGTGGACGTAAAGATGACAAAGGAAAATTAGCTGAACAAATTTTTAATGATTTATCATTTCCAAAGCATGAAAATGATTTTAATAAACTATCAGAATATATAGAAACGCAAAGTGAATTTACGATTCCAATGTATGTGTTTGACGATTTATATGAAGAATACTCTGAGTGGCTAAAATTTTAATCTAAATTTCTATAATATTTAATTATAGAGGTTGAGACGCATCGTATTTTTATGCTCCCAACCTCTACTTTTTTATTTGCGTTTATTGACGAGAAACGACATACTGATAATATCCAAAAAGCCTTAAGAAGGTCATGAGGGAATAGTTACATAGAGGGAAGTGTTAAAGTGAGTCAAGAAACTGAACATCAACAAATCGACGAAATGGATGAGCATAAAAGTGTGAAATTCAGATTTTGGAAATTTGTAGTACTACAACTCGTTATAATTTTAGCTACGATAGCAATTACAGTTTGCATTACTTTAGCTATCAGTCATAAAGTGAGTGGGCTCACAAAAGATGAGCGACAAGCGATGAATAAAATTCAATTTGTATATAAGACATTAAACAATGATTATTATAAAAAACAAAGTCCTAATAAATTAACTGAAGCTGCAATTGACGGTATGGTCAAAGAGTTGAAAGATCCATATTCTGAATATATGACTAAAGAAAAAACAGAGTCATTTAATGAGGGAGTTTCTGGTGATTTTGTTGGTATCGGTGCTGAAATGCAGCAAAAAAACAATCAGATTATGGTAACAAGTCCAATGAAATCATCTCCGGCTGAGAAAGCAGGTTTACGACCTAAAGATATAGTAACTAAAGTTAATGGTAAATCTGTTGAAAAGCAAAGATTAGATCAAGTAGTGAAAATGGTTAGAGGTAAAAGAGGCACAACTGTAACTTTAACGATCAAACGCGGTTCTGAAGAAAAAGACATAAAAATTAAACGAGATAAAATTCATGTTAAGAGTGTGGAATATAAGAAAAAAGGACAAATTGGAGTTATTACCATAAATCGCTTCCAAGAAAACACTTCTGGAGAATTAAAATCAGCAATTTTAGATGCACATAAACAAGGTGTACACAATGTCATATTGGATTTACGAAATAATCCAGGTGGCTTATTAGATGAAGCCGTGAAAATGGCGAATATTTTTATAGATAAAGGTAAACCCGTAGTTAAATTAGAAAAAGGAAATGACAAAGAAACAATCGATACTTCAAATGACTCATTAAAAGAAGCGAAAGATATGAAATTTTCGATTTTAGTGAATGAAGGTTCGGCAAGTGCATCTGAAGTATTTACTGGCGCATTAAAAGATTATGGTATAGCTAAGGTATATGGCTCAAAAACATTTGGTAAAGGGATTGTTCAAACAACAAAAGAATTTAAAGATGGTTCTTTACTAAAATATACACAAATGAAGTGGTTAACACCTAAGGACCATTATATTCATGGTAAAGGTATTCAACCAGATATCAAATTAGATACGCCTAAATACCAATCATTAAGTGTTATTCCGAATGATACAAGCTATCATAAAGGAGACAATAATAAACATGTGAAAGCTATGAAGATTGGTCTAACAGCATTAGGATATAAAGTAGATAATGAATCTAAAGACTTTGACGACAACTTAGAACAAGCAATTAAAGCATTTCAACAAGATAATAACTTAACTGTAAATGGACAATTTGATAAGGAAACAAATGATAAGTTCACAGTACAATTGGTTGAAAAAGCAAATAAAGAAGACAAAGTTCTAAATGAACTTTTAAAAAAATTAAAATAAAGAGGTGTTCTTAACATGATTAGATTAGCAATTAAGAATGATTTGCCATACATTGAAGCATTAGTAGAAACTGCCAAAGAAATAATGAAAGAATTTAATAATAATCAATGGGATGACAAATATCCTGCACGAGAACACTTTGAAGAAGATATTGCGAATCAAACATTATATGTACTAGAGGACAATGATGAAATCCAAGGCTTTATTGTTGTCGACCAACAACAATCAGAATGGTATGATAAACTTGACTGGCCAGTTAAACGGGAAGGCGCATATGTTATTCATCGCTTAGCTGGAAATCCTGAATATAAAGGCGCTGCAACTGAATTATTTAAATTTGCTGTTAATTTAGCAACAGATCACGGTATACATGTTATTTTGACAGATACATTTGCATTGAATAAACCTGCACAAGGTTTATTTGAAAAATTTGGTTTTACAAAAGTTGGAGAAGCTGAAATCGACTATCATCCATTTGATAGAGGTGCGCCATTTTATGCCTATTATAAAAACATTTAAGAATAGAGGTTATAATTATGACTAAAATTGCATTTACAGGAGGCGGAACAGTGGGTCATGTATCAGTAAACTTAAGTTTGATACCCACTGCGTTAAATCATGGATATAGTGCATTTTATATTGGTTCAAAAGCAGGAATTGAGAAAGAAATGATAGAATCTCAATTACCTGATATTGAATACCATGCTATTTCAAGTGGTAAATTACGTCGCTATATTTCTGTTGAAAATGCTAAAGATATTTTTAAAGTGGTAAAGGGAATATGGGATGCTCGCCGCATACTTAAAAAAGAAAAACCTGATTTGTTGTTTTCTAAAGGCGGATTTGTCTCAGTTCCAGTGGTTATTGCTGCTCGTACTTTAAACATACCCACTATTATTCATGAGTCTGATTTAACACCAGGATTAGCGAATAAAATTAGTCTAAAATTTGCGAAAAAGATTTATACAACATTTGAAGATACACTGAACTACTTACCAAAATCAAAGGCTGATTTTATTGGTGCAACCATACGTGAAGATTTAAAGCATGGTCATGCTTCAAGAGGGTATGAATTAACTCAATTTGATAAAGATAAAAAAGTCTTATTAGTAATGGGAGGTAGTCTAGGAAGTAAAAAATTAAATAGTGTTATTCGTGAAAATTTAGAGGCACTGCTCGAAGATTACCAAATTATCCATCTAACAGGTAAAGGACTTATTGATGGCTCGATTCAAAAAGAAGGTTACATACAATATGAATTTGTGAAAGAAGAATTGACGGATCTGTTAGCTATTACAGATACTGTAGTTAGTCGAGCTGGATCAAATGCAATATACGAATTTTTAACGCTGCGACTGCCAATGTTATTAATTCCTTTAGGTTTAGACCAATCACGTGGTGACCAGATTGATAATGCAAAATATTTCGAATCAAAAGGTTACGGGCGTGTCGTTTTAGAAGAAGAACTATCATCAACTAAGCTATTAGAGCAGCTAGGAGATATTGAAGCATCACGAGATAGTATAATGAATCATATGTCAGACTATCAAGAAAGTTATACCAAAGAAGATTTATTAAATAAAATCATCGATGATGCACTCAGTCATTAAGAGGGGGAAATTTTGTGAACCGCACGAAGCGCATTTCATTGCTCATTATTTTTACATTAGTGTTTGGAATAATAGCTTTCTTTCATGAGTCTCGTTTGGGAAAGTGGATTGATAATGAGGTTTACGAATTTATTTATGCTTCAGAAAGTTTTATCACGACATCTATATTATTAGGTGCAACCAAAATTGGTGAAGTGTGGGCCATGTTGTCACTTTCTCTAATGCTGATTGCCTATCTCATGCTTAAACGTTGTAAAATAGAAGCACTCTTTTTTGTACTAGTTATGGGACTATCAAGTATACTCAATCCGGTGTTAAAAAATATATTTGACCGTGAAAGACCAACTTTATTGCGATTAATTGATATCACTGGATTTAGTTTTCCAAGTGGACATGCTATGGGTTCGACCGCATTCTTTGGAAGCGTGATGTTTATTATTAACCGTAAAATGTCTGGCGCTGATAAAGGTATTATTATTGGCTTATGTGCATTAATGATTTTGATGGTATCCATCTCTAGAGTTTATTTAGGAGTTCATTATCCTACAGATATTGTTGCCGGTATCATTGGTGGGGTATTTTGTATTGTTTTATCAACGCTAATTTTAAGAAAAAAACTCTATAACATTACAAATTAAAAAATCAATGCAAGTTAAATCATTAACTATCATTTTAAATAGCCAAAACTAATCAGCCAGGACAAAATATCTTTGACTGGGGCCCCAACAGAGAGAATTTCGAGAAGAAATTCAACAAGCAAAGCAGGTTGGGGTACCTAAAGCTATCCCCTTAGCAAGTGAGCCAACAATATAAAGTATTCAATATAAAGAAGCACAAAGATGATTTATTTCACATCACCTTTGTGCTATTTTTTGGAATTTATATTCCAATTTTTTCTTAACATTCCGAGTTATACGATTAGGAATGTCAGTGTCAAAATATAGATTAAAAGCAGCTACCATTAGGGAGCTGCTTTTATGTACACGTTTAGCGTTATTGTAAGCTTTACGTTAGTCTTTTAAGGGCATATAAAAGGGGAATTCGAAAATGATCAATCCATAAGAACGAATATGTGGGGGGAGTTCTATTTGGTATTGATAATCATTTTCAATTATTATTATACATCATTGATAATGATTGTCAATTAGAAAACTGAAATTTTTATGATAAATTTTTGAAAGTTAATCATAAATCTTAGACTATGGTTGGTGGTTAAATATTTTGTATTATAATAAAATAGAAAAGTCAGGTAGTGAAATAAAGAGTGTAATGCAAAAGAGGTGGAGAAATGGCAAATATTTTAATTGTCGAAGATGAACAAAATTTAGCTCGTTTTCTAGAGCTGGAATTAACGCATGAAAATTATAAAGTGGACATAGAGAATGATGGGCAAAGTGGTTTAGATAAAGCGTTAACCAAAACATATGACTTGATTATATTAGATATAATGTTGCCTCATATTAATGGTTTAGAAATCTGTAGAAGAATTCGTCAGCAATACACGACACCCATAATTATTATTACAGCAAAGAGTGAAACGATGGATAAAGTAACTGGCTTGGATTATGGGGCAGATGATTATATTGTAAAACCATTTGAAATTGAAGAATTATTTGCTCGAATACGAGCGATTTTACGCAGACAACCCCAGAAAGATGTTATCGATATTAATGGTATTATTATTGATAAAAATGCTTTTGAAGTAACCGTGGACGGGACACAACTAGATTTAACTAAAACAGAATATGATCTTTTGTATGTTCTTGCAGAAAATAGGAATCATGTCTTGCAACGCGAACAAATACTTGATCATGTATGGGGATATGATAGTGAAGTTGAAACGAATGTTGTAGATGTTTACATCAGATATTTAAGAAATAAGTTAAAGCCTTTTAATAAAGAAAGAACGATTGAAACAGTCCGAGGCGTAGGATATGTGATACGATGATAAAACAACGTAAACTAAAATATAAATGGATGATTATTACAACTTTGATTATGTTCTTAACAATCTTGTTATTCTGTCTAGTGATTATCTTTTTCTTGAAAGATACCTTAAAAGATGGTGAATTAGATGAAGCTGAAAGAAGCTCAAAAGATATAGCTAATTTATTGGAGTCTAAACCTATTGATACAATTTCTCCATTAGACATTAGTGCATCGCTGGAGAATTTTCAAGAAGTATTAATCTATGATCATAATGGAAAAAAACTATTTCAAACTGCGAACAATAATGCTACACACTTTTATCCTGCTTTCGATAAGGATAATCATGACCGCATAAAAATTATGAGCAGAAATGGTGAAGACTATATTGTGTTGACTGAAACAATTGATACGCCAAGCTTTCATGGTTATACAGTATTAGTGCATTCCCTACAAAAATTTAATAATACTGTAGGTTCAATATATGTTGTTGCTTTAGTATTTTGTATTATTGCAACTATCATTACAGCAGGCATTAGTTACATATTTTCATCACAAATCACAAAACCAATTGTGACTATGTCAAACAAAATGATTCAAATCCGGCGTGATGGTTTTCAGAAAAAATTAGAATTAACAACTAATTATGAAGAAACAGACAACCTTATTGATACATTTAATGATATGATGCTACAAATCGAAGAGTCATTTAATCAACAGCGGCAATTTGTAGAAGATGCTTCGCATGAATTGCGTACACCACTTCAAATTATTCAAGGCCATCTTAATTTAATTCAGCGCTGGGGTAAAAAAGATCCAGCAGTGTTAGAAGAATCACTCAACATTTCCATTGAGGAAATGAATCGAATTACAAAGTTAGTTGAAGAGTTGTTGTTATTGTCAAAAGATAATGTTACACATTCAGCCAATGAACATGAACCAGTTGATATAAACATAGAAATAAGAACGCGTATTAAATCTTTAGAGCAATTGCATCCTGATTACAACTTTGAACTTAATTTATCACCCAAACAATTACTTCTATATATGAACCGTCATCAATTTGAACAATTATTGCTTATTTTTTTAGATAACGCTATGAAGTATGATACAAAGCGTAAGAAAATTAAAGTTGAAACACAATTACGCAATAAATTAATTACCATTAAAATCACGGATCATGGTCAAGGTATACCAAAAGCAGATCAAGAATTCATATTTGACCGTTTTTACCGTGTTGATAAATCTCGTGCCCGTAGTCAAGGTGGAAATGGGTTGGGGTTGTCTATTGCTGAAAAATTAGCGACTGCAAATGGTGGATATATCACTGTTGATAGTGAAGTTAACCAATATACTACATTTACTATTCAATTTGAAAAAGACGCCAACCTTGCATAACCGTATAAGAAATGGTGAATTATGCATTTTCTTTATTTATAAACAATAAAATTAAATGCCTGAAAAGGTTAGCAGAATCACATTTTGAATGGGTTCTGCTTTTTATTTTTTAATCCATATATGTACTTTATCAATGCATAAATTAATGCTATTATTAACGTGTAAGCGTTTAACTATTATGTGGAGGGTATCATATGACAAAGGATAAGACAGATGTTACAGAAGCACCTGTAAACTTTGGCGCAAATCTTGGTTTAATGCTGGATTTGTATGATGATTATTTGCAAGATCCATCATCTGTGCCTGATGATTTACAAGTGTTATTCGGAACAATAAAAAATGGTGAAGCTCATACTATAGCTCAGCCAGCCACAGATGGGAGTGGTGACTTAACGGATGATAGCACAATTAAGCGAGTAATGCGCTTGATTGATAATATTAGGCAGTATGGCCATTTATTAGCAGATATATATCCGATAAATCCTCCTAAAAGAACACATTTACCTAAATTAACAATCGAGGATTTTAATTTAGATAAACAAACTCTAGAAGGTATAACAGCAGGCATTGTTTCAGATCATTTTAAAGATATATATGATAATGCCTATGAAGCAATTAAACGTATGGAACAACGTTATAAGGGGCCAATTGCTTTTGAATACAATCATATAAATAATAATAAAGAACGTACGTGGCTAAAACGTCGAATTGAAACGCCGTATAAAGCTACATTAAATCATGATCAAAAAAGGCATTTATTTAATACTCTCGCACACGTTGAAGGTTTTGAAAAATATTTGCATAAAAACTTTGTTGGTGCAAAACGATTTTCTATTGAAGGCGTGGATACATTAGTGCCCATGTTGCAGCATACATTGAGACGAGCGGCTGAAGAAGAAATTCAGAATATTCAAATTGGCATGGCACATCGAGGTAGATTAAATGTTTTAACACATGTGCTGGAAAAGCCATATGAAATGATGATATCGGAGTTTATGCATACTGATCCAATGAAGTTCTTACCTGAAGATGGTAGCTTAGAATTAACTGCTGGATGGACAAGTGATGTGAAATATCATTTAGGCGGAGTCAAAACAACGGATACGTATGGTATTCAGCAACGTATTTCATTAGCGAATAATCCAAGTCATTTAGAAATTGTAGCACCGGTAGTTATTGGAAAAACGAGAGCAGCACAAGATAACACACATGGCGTAGGAAAACCTACGACAGACTATCATCAATCTATGCCTATTATTATTCATGGTGATGCTGCTTACCCAGGTCAAGGTATTAACTTTGAAACAATGAACTTAAGCAATCTTCACGGTTATTCCACTGGTGGCACATTGCACATTATTACAAATAATAGAATTGGCTTTACAACAGAACCGATTGATGGACGATCTACAACATATTCAAGTGACGTAGCGAAAGGTTATGACGTTCCTATTTTACATGTTAATGCGGACGATGTGGAAGCAACTATTGAAGCTATTGATATTGCGCTTGAATTTAGAAAGGAATTTCATAAAGACGTTGTTATTGATTTAGTCGGTTATCGTCGCTACGGACATAATGAAATGGACGAACCATCAATTACGAATCCAGTGCCTTATCATAATATTCGTCAGCATGACTCAGTGGAATTATTATATGGCAAACAATTAATTGATGAAGGTGTTATCTCTGAAGATTATATGAATGAAACAATTGAACGTGTGCATAAAGAGATGCGTGCAGCACAAGATAAGATCGATAAAACAGATAAAATGGATGACCCTGAAATGGCTAGACCAAGTGCACTACAAGCGCCATTAGAAAGTAAAACAGCATCATTTTCAGTTGAAAAGTTAAAAGAAATCAACGATGCGATGTTATCTTATCCAGAGGGATTTCATATATTAAAAAAATTAAATAAAGTATTAGAAAAGCGTCGAGAACCATTTGAGAAAGAGGAAGGATTAGTTGATTGGGCTCAAGCAGAGCAACTTGCATTTGCGACAATACTGCAAGATGGGACTTCAATACGTTTAACTGGACAAGATAGTGAGCGTGGTACGTTCAGTCATCGCCATGCTGTATTACATGATGAAGAAACTGGAGACACATACACGCCATTACATCATGTGCCACATCAAAAGGCGACGTTTGAAGTCCATAATTCGCCACTTTCTGAAGCAGCAGTAGTTGGATTTGAATATGGCTATAATGTTGAAAATAAAGAAAGTTTTAATATTTGGGAAGCACAATATGGAGACTTTTCAAACATGGCACAAATGATGTTTGATAATTTTATGTCAAGCGCACGAGCAAAGTGGGGAGAACGAAGTGGCCTAACATTATTTTTACCACATGCTTTTGAAGGACAAGGACCAGAACATTCATCAGCACGGCTAGAACGTTTTTTACAATTAGCTGCAGAAAATAATAGCACTGTCGTTAACCTATCAAGCGCAAGTAATTATTTCCATTTATTACGTGCTCAAGCAGCAAGCTTAGGAACACAAGCCATGAGACCATTGGTTGTAATGTCACCAAAAAGTTTATTGCGCAATAAAACAGTAGCACAACCTATTGATAAATTTACTGAAGGGCAGTTCCAACCAATTCTTACCGAGACTTATAATCCTAAAAAAGTGAAAAAAGTTGTACTGGCTTCTGGAAAAATGTTTGTCGATTTGAAAGAATATTTGGTTAAGAATCCAGATGAACAAATATTATTAATTGCTGTTGAACGTTTATATCCATTCCCAGAAGATGAGATAAAGGCAATATTTGATACATTACCGCATATCGAAAGTGTATGTTGGGTACAAGAAGAACCTCAAAATCAAGGTGCATGGTTATATGCATATCCACATCTTAAATCTATCACACCAGAACAAATTAATTTAAGCTATCATGGAAGAATTAAACGCGCAGCTCCGGCTGAAGGTGATGGTGAAATTCATAAACTTGTGCAAAGTAACATTATTAAAAGTGTCTTAAAACGAAACTAGGGGGAAATTATTTATGCCAGAGGTTAAAGTTCCGGAATTAGCAGAATCAATTACAGAGGGGACCATTGCAGAATGGCTTAAAAATGTTGGCGATTCTGTTGAAAAAGGAGAAGCAATTTTAGAATTAGAAACAGATAAAGTTAATGTGGAAGTTGTATCAGAAGATGCAGGTGTGATTCAAGAACAACTTGCTAATGAAGGTGATACTGTTGAAGTAGGACAAGCCATTGCCATTGTTGGAGAAGGTAGTGCTGAAGCGAAATCAGCAGAAGCTTCAAAATCTGACGGTAAGGCTGAATCTAAAGGTGAGTCGGAGTCAGAAACAACTACAAATACAGCTAACGAAGACACAACTCGTGATCATGAACAGCGACAAGATGAAGCTGAAAAAGCAGATCGTTCTGACGAAGTAAAAAAACATACTCAACGTGTAAATGCCACACCTTCAGCACGTCGTCATGCTTTAAAACAAGGTGTAGACCTTGCTGAAGTAGCAGGTAAATCTAATGATGTCGTAAGAAAAGAAGATATTGATCAACGTCAACAACAGTCATCAAATAAAAAAGCAGAAACGGCACAAAGAAAAGCGCCAGAAACATCATCATCTTCGACACCAAACAAACCAGTTATTCGTGAAAAAATGTCTCGTCGTAAGAAAACAGCAGCTAATAAATTGCTTGAAGTATCAAATAATACAGCAATGTTAACGACATTTAATGAAGTTGATATGACGAATGTGATGGAATTACGTAAACGTAAAAAAGAAAAATTTATGCAAGATCATGATGGTACAAAATTAGGATTTATGTCATTCTTCACAAAAGCAGCAGTAGCCGCGTTGAAAAAATATCCAGAAGTCAATGCTGAAATTGATGGAGATGACATGATCAAGAAACAATATTATGATATTGGTATAGCTGTATCAACAGATGATGGTTTATTAGTTCCATTTGTAAGGGACTGTGATAAGAAGAATTTTGCAGAAATCGAACAAGAAATTGCTAATTTAGCAGTTAAAGCGCGTGATAAAAAATTAGGCTTAGACGACATGGTAAATGGATCATTTACAATTACTAACGGTGGTATCTTCGGTTCAATGATGAGTACGCCAATCATCAATGGTAGTCAAGCAGCAATATTAGGTATGCATTCAATTATGACACGTCCAATTGCAATTGATAAAGATACAATTGAAAATCGACCAATGATGTATATTGCTTTAAGCTATGATCACAGAATTATTGATGGTAAAGAAGCAGTAGGTTTCTTGAAAACAATTAAAGATCTCATTGAAAATCCAGAAGATTTATTATTAGAATCATAATTACGCATTAACTAATATGATATATCTTTATAAGAGCAGGTTTGTCATTTGATGGCCTGCTCTATTTATTTTTATTACTAATTTAAAATATAAAGATTAGTTATAAATGTAATTGAATCGTTATCTTGCATGAATAGTGTTAGTTCTTTTAAAATGAAACAGCTCAAAATAATTTGCTGGTTGGGGAGAAGCGAAAAAATGAATGGCGTACTTCAGAACCTCATCATATAAATCATTTAAGAAATAAGTTATAATGACAATGAAATGAATAAAATAGGGGTGTCTTTTATGAGCGGACTGAGAAGTGTCACGATTGGGACAAGTGATATGATGAGTACAAAGGCTTTATTTAAAGATATAGTTGGTATGAATATTGTTGATAAAAACAACGCATTGCGCTTTGGCGATGCAAATTTAAGTCCAGGTACACGATTACATTTTGTTGAAGTACCGCATAGTGATTATCGTAATCAACATATTGCTAGTGTTGGATTTCGTACACCTACTGATGAAGGTTTGATAGAATATCAGGAAATATTTAAGAGCCATAATATTACTTTTGGTGATATGTCTGAATTAAATGGACATAAACATTTTAATTTTATGGATAAAAACCAACAAATTTTTGATATTTATTCAAATGAACATAATGTTGGTATTCAATTAGGTATGCCTGATTTTGATAGCTCAGTTAATCCTTTGCATCAGGTTCAAGGGTTAGGGCCGGTAATCCTTCAAGTGAATGAGTTATCTGTGACGGCATCATTGCTTACACATGTCTTTGGATTGCATCATTTTGCAGAATATGAGTCTTCAGAATTCGAAGATAAAAAAATCCAAGTATTTAAAATTGGAGATGGTGGTTTAGGTGGAGAAATACATTTATATCAAGCAGAACCACAAATCGAAATGACTGAAGAGGGTGTTGTAGAACAAGTAGAATTTGCTACTCAAGATGTACACCAATTTAATCAAGCTTTGTCTGATCTTAAAGAAATAGGGGTACCTTATCAAACACTAAATCAAGGTGATGTTAAATCGATACGCATCACTGAAAATAGTGGTATTTCATTTATTTATACATTAGAAAATTAAAATTTATATAAATTGTACAAAGGAAGGTCATGTAATATGCTACACGAAACATGGAAAACAAAAACACCAATTAAACAAGTTGAAGTGGTTAATACAGATGCTAAAAAATTTACAGTATCCGATATGTTAACTATAGGACAACGATATGATGTTATTAATGAAACAGAAGAATATTATCAAATTATTGATAATTCTGGATTAGTTGGTGGTTATTATAAAACGTACTTTAAAGAAGTATAGAAAATAAGTTTAATGTGATTGTACAATAACTTAATAATAAATATAGGATCTAGGCTGAGTACAGTGATAATTGTTCCTTTCCTAGGTCTTATTTTCATTTAATTAACTAAAGGAGTTCATAAATTAATGGTACAAAATCAATATAAAAATTCAGATGAATCGGTTTTTAATGATGCGAAGGCGCTATTTGAATTGAATAAAAATATTTTATTAAAAGGCCCTACAGGATCTGGTAAAACAAAATTAGCAGAAACTTTAAGTGAAGTCGTCCATATTCCAATGCACCAAGTAAACTGTTCTGTTGATTTAGATGCAGAGAGCTTATTGGGGTTCAAAACGATTAAAACAAATGACCAAGGTGATCAGGAAATTGTTTTCATTGACGGACCAGTCATTCGTGCTATGAAAGAAGGTCATATTTTATATATTGATGAAATCAATATGGCCAAACCCGAAACATTGCCAATATTAAATGGTGTACTTGATTACCGACGCAAATTAACAAATCCCTTTACTGGTGAAGTAATTGAAGCAGCTCCTGGATTTAATGTTATTGCAGCGATAAATGAAGGATATGTAGGGACATTACCAATGAATGAAGCGCTTAAAAATCGTTTTGTTGTTATTCAAGTAGACTATATTGATGGAGACATATTAAGCAATGTGATTAAAGAGCAAAGTCGTTTGCAAGACGATAAAATTATTGCGCAAATCATCAAATTTAATGAAGACTTAAGAACCATGTCAAAACAAGGCCAAATTTCTGAAGAAGCAGCTAGTATACGTGCTTTAATAGATTTAAGTGATTTAATTACAGTTATGCCTATTGAACGTGCCATACAGCGAACAATTATCGATAAACTAGAAGATGAACGTGAACAACAGGCAATTAAAAATGCAATCGAATTAAACTTTTAGAAAGGGATAGTTGATTATGAGCGATCGTTTTATAAAATTTAATGATGAGCAACTAGATGCTAAACAAGTGATGATGTTGCAAGATTTAGCACGCTTGCTCTTAAAAAACGAACAGACAACCGTTAAAATTCAAAAATTCCCTTATTATGATCCAATGAATAATACATTGATTACAAGCTGGTTTTGGTCTCATCGACCTAAACAAATTGAACGTGCAGGTTTAAAAACAGACGTCATGCTCGCAGCTTACGGTTACAAATTGATGGACGAAAAAATAGTTAATGAGGTTATTCACGACAAAGCATTTAAACATCCTAAATTTTATCAGCAAATTTTTCGATTATTAGAAGATTCACGAGTATTTAATCATATACGTAACGATCGACCTAGTACTGCTAAGATTATAGATTTACGTCTGCAAACGCGTTTGTCTTATACTGAATCACAAATTAAATTTTATAAGACTAAAACCGTGTATACAGATTTGCTATTTTTATATTTAGAACGCGCATTTTTAACTCAAAATTTCTTTGAGATTCCAACAATTCATGCACAAATAGATGATATATTAAATCATATGTTCCAATATTTGCCTAACTTCTTCCAAAATAGATCTTCTGAAGATAATATGTACCTCGCACAACGTATTATGTTTCAAGTGGATGATATACTAAAGGAAGATATGCTGAATGAATATTATCATTTACCTAAAAAGGTATATGAAGCAATACAAGAAATGACATTTGAAGAGTTAAAACGTACTGATGCAGCTAATGTAGATGGACATGATAATACAAATGAAGAAACCGATTCTGAGTCTGCTGAAGCCGATACAAATGCGGAAGATAGTAAGTCAGAAGGTGGCGCTTATCTAGAAATGGAACTTCACGAAGGCGAAAACAGTGATGTCATGAGTGACAATGATACAGCACGTGAAGGAGATTCATCTGACGATATGACAGATATGATGACTAAAAAAGGACGTGGCTCTGAAAGTACGCTGGATAACCAAGAAGGTGGTGCCATTGGTCAAAATGCTTCGTTTGCACTAAAAGGTATCAATGAAAATGTTGAAATTAAATGGCAAATTCCTGATATCTTACCAGAATATTTGATGCAGTATCAAACCGTTAAATCAGATGTCCAATTTGAAACAAAAGATTTAATACAAATTATTAAAAAAACAATTGAGCGTGAGCATCAAGATGAGCGTCACAATTTAACTAAGGGACGTTTGCAGCGAAATTTAACCAATTGGTTCATAGATGATCAATATAAATTATTCTACAAGAAGCAGGACTTGAGTAAGTCATTTGATGCAACTTTTACACTACTTGTAGATGCTTCAGCAAGCATGTTTGACAAGATGGAAGAAACAATAAAAGGTGTCGTCTTGTTCCATGAAACATTAAAATCGTTGAATGTAAAACATGAGATATTAGCATTTAACGAAGATGCTTTTGATTCGGATGAAACACGTCAACCTAATATTATAGATGAAATTATCAACTATGATTATTCTACATTAGAACGTAGTGCACCTCGCATTATGTCACTCCATCCACAAGATGATAATAGGGATGGCGTAGCTATTAGAATTGGTAGTGAACGATTATTGAGACGTAGTCATAACCAACGATTTTTAATTGTCTTTTCAGATGGTGAACCATCTGCATATAATTATAGTCAAGATGGTATCTTAGATACTTATGAAGCTGTTGAGATGTCAAGAAAATACGGTATTGAAGTATTTAATGTCTTTTTAAGTCAAGATCCAATTACTGAAGAGATAGAACAAACAATTCATAATATTTATGGTCAATATGCCATCTTTGTTGAAGGTGTAGAAAATTTACCGAGTCACTTGTCACCACTATTAAAAAAACTACTGTTAAAATCCCTATAAATTAATGTTATTCAATAAGTAATATTAATTTGATTTTTAAATTTTCTGAAATTAACTAGACTTTTAAATCCTTTTTATGCTAGAATTTAAATTATTGCAATTTTACAGATAAAAAGGAGCAGTAGCATGAATAAGAATACTTGGATAATCGGTTTCACTTTATTTGCTATGTTTTTTGGAGCAGGAAATCTGATATTTCCACCTAATCTTGGACAAGATAGTGGCCGCTTTTTTTGGCCAGCAATCATCGCTTTTTCATTAACAGGAATCGGTTTACCTTTATTAGGTGTCATGGTAGGTGCTCTTGATAAAAATGGATACATTGGCTCATTTAATAAAATTTCACCTAAATTTTCAGTAGTATTTCTTGTTATCATTTATTTAACTATTGGACCGTTATTTGCAATTCCTAGAACTGCATCGACAGCATTTGAGATGACAATTACACCAATTGCACATACGAATGGTAACGTAGCATTATTAATTTTCACATTAATCTATTTTCTAATAGTTTTATATCTGTGTATCAATCCGAATAAAATGGTTGAACGTATAGGCTCATTGTTAACACCATTGTTATTAATTACAATTTTAGCAATGATAGTTAAAGGATTTATAGACTTTGGAAGCAATCCGCCGTCTCATGGTAATTTAGATTTATATCAATCTCATTTTGGTGCTTTTACAAAAGGCTTTACGGAAGGTTATTTAACGATGGATGCGATAGCAGCAATTGCATTTTCAATGATTGTTGTCAATGCTGTTAAACTAACAGGGGTAAACCATGCTGATCAAATTTTTAAGCAAACTGCATTAGCTGGTCTAATTGCTGCAAGTGCTTTAGTATTTATCTACATTTCTTTAGGATTTTTAGGTAATCGTATGGCTATCTCGCAGGACAAGTTAGATTTATTAGTTTCTCATAATCAAAATGTAGGAACATATCTGCTTACATTGATTGCTTCAACAGGTTTTGGATTATTGGGGAAATATTTATTGGGAATAATTGTGGCTTTGGCATGTTTAACGACAGCTTGTGGTTTGATAGTGGCTGTAAGTCAGTATTTTAATAGTATTTTGCCAAAAATTCCATATAAAATGTATGTTGTTTTCTTTACGTTTGTGAGTTTTCTATTGGCAAATTTGGGATTAAACAACGTTATAGCAATGTCAGTACCTGTACTAAGTATCATCTATCCAGTTGCTATTACAGTAGTGCTACTTATATTATTAGCACGTTTTATACCAACAAAACGAATTGCCCAACAAATACCTATTGTTGTAGTTAGTATTGTATCAGTGCTAAGTGTGATGAGTACGAGTGGTTGGATAAAAATGCCATTCATTGCGCATTTACCTTTAAAACAATATTCATTAGAATGGCTACCTATCGCAGTGATAGCTACTGTAATAGGTTATATCGTGTCAATATTTATTAAGCAAGAACATATTATATATCAGAAAGAATAAATAAATGCGCTAGGGTTATCTGCTCCTAGCGCATTTATTTAATATTCGGTTGAATTTATTTATTGTGTCGCATATTGTTTAAATGTGTCTTTAGTTCAGTTTCAAGTTGATTAAGTTCTTTTTCGGCTTGCTGACGTTTTTGTCGGCCTTGTTGTTGAATTTCAAGTGTTTGTTCTATCGTTTGAATAATATCACTTTGAGTTGCTTTAAGTGTGTCTAAGTCTACAATACCACGTTCATTTTCGGTTGCTGTTTCAAGCGCATTTTGTTTTAACATTGATGCATTTTGTGTAAGTAGATCATTTGTAGTATCGGTAACGGCACGTTGTGATCTAACAGCGTGTCTTTGTCTTAATAGTGTCAGTGCAATAGCCATTTGGTTTTTCCAAAGGGGGATACTAGTTAAAATAGAACTTTGAATTTTCTCAGCTAAAGCTTGGTTAACATTTTGAATCATTCGAATTTGAGGTGCAGTTTGTAGTGCAATTTGACGTGAGAGTTGTAAATCATAAATTCTTTTGTCTAATCGGTCAACGAATTGTTCCATATCGGCGATATCTTGAATAGCCATTTGATTGTTATTTTGTTGTGTATGTTCGCGCATACGAGGCAATGTCTCTGTTTGTATTGCTTCTTTCTTTTGTTGAGCTGCTAAAATATATAATGAAATGTCATCAAAGTAATTTTTATTTAATTCATAAAGTTCGTCTAATAACGCAATATCACGTGATAAATGATCTTTGTGTTGATTCAATTGGATAGTAATACGGTCAATTTGTGAACTGACAGATTGCATTCTAGAAAACATTTCATTTATAGAAGCTTTTGTGCGTCTAAATAATCGTTTCAATTTAGATTGCTTCTCAGGACTCAAATCATCCGGGTTAACTGCTTTTAATTTCGACATTAATTGATTTAGAGTATCGCCTACAGGGCCAACATCTTTACTTTTTACTTCATCTAACATATGATGAGAAAATTGAGACATCTTTTGTTGTAAATTTGCACCAAAAGCTAGTAGACTTTCATTGTCTAATGGTTTAATCGTTTCACATATTTCTTCAATTCTACGAGTTTCTTCAGGTGTTAGCTTTTGGATTTGTGAGTTATTCTCTTTATTTGGAGAATGAGAAGTTTGACCATTGATATATTCGTCTAGAGGATGTGACTTAAAAGATTGTTTCTCATTGCTCATTTCGTTATTCACTCCAGTGCTAGTTTATAATCGCTTTCGTTGCTGTTCGATTTTATTTAGTTCTATCTCAGTATCTAGTCGTTCATAGTCTTCTTCATTTAGTCGCTTCAAATCGGCAATAAGTGTGCGTTTAATTTCATCCAATGTAATACGCGTTTGCTGTAGTTTTTGTTTTTCTGCTTTCGATTTTTTAGGCATTCGTGCTAAGTGAGTATAAGATTCCACAAGATTTAAAGCGTTGTCTATGTGTGAATAAAAAAAGCTTTCCACCTTAAAAAACATACGTGGTCGTTGTTTTACGCTAAAATGTATGGACTTTGCAATACGATAAATATCATTTATTTGTCTAAAATCTTGTATAGATCTAATATTGATAAAGGATTTTATAATACTTCGGATTTTTTTGTGAGAAATACTTAATTGCTGTCTGACAAAACGATAGTCTCTTCTTGATAAGCCAATATCAATTAAATATTTGCGAGAGGTAAGACGCTGTGTCGGTAGGTAGGAAACAAAAAACATCGATAACCCAATTAAAGCATCTAACAGAAAAGAAATATCTAATACGAAAATACTCACAATACATGATATTATCGCGATTGGCGTGCCCACTAGAACACCGAAAATTCGAGAAATAGTGTACCTCACGGTCATCTTCCTTTGTTAAATAGTTTTAAATTCTTTAAGTTGGTTATCAATTTCAAGTGTTTCGATTTCATAGTCATCAACATGTGATGCACCTGTTGTTACACTTGCAATAAACTGATTTAATTGTTCTTCATTCCCTTGAGCATATATATCTACATAATCTTCAATATTTTGTACTGTCCCAGTTATTTTGAATTTATGTGCAATTCTTTGCGTATAAAATCTAAAGCCCACGCCTTGTACGATACCATAGATCTTAATATGTTTGCGTTGCATAACATCACCCCTTGTTTATATTATACGAACTTTTAAACTAAAAACCTAATAATTGCTACAGCTATCGCAAAGGGCATCCGTCAAAAGTATGAGTCGGAATGCTTGAATTTATAAACTAAAAAGCTAAAATATTGATTATAGGTATAGCATTCAGGGGGGAAACTTAAATGTGGACAGTGGCAAAAATAAGGGCTGATTATGAGGGCTGGTGGCTATTTAGTGACTGGACTGATAAAATTGTGAAACAAAGTTCATTTTCGACATACACTGAAATGCTTGATGCTTATAAAGCACTTATTAAACAAAGTAAAAAAGACTATGATAACTATGTTGTAGGTAAGTTTAATATACATGCTTTTTATAACAATTGTGATATGAATTATTGTGAAGATTGTGAAGAGGACTTACAAATATTTTATAGCTTTATTGTATTAAATAATAATGAGGTTTATTTAAATATGCCAAAATTTGAATAAACAATAGTTTTCTACATTTATATTGCATTTTGGCGTAATCTAACATATAATAACAACTAAGCAGTAGTTTTATTCCATATTGCAAAGAATATCTGAAGTTTTATACATAATTATTAATTAGTTATACATAATACATACATGTATTTTTTGTAATATGCGAATAACGCATATTGTATGAATTTTAGTCTTGGAGGTTTCACAGTTATGAAACAAGGTACAGTAAAATGGTTTAATGCTGAAAAAGGTTTTGGTTTTATCGAAGTTGAAGGAGAAAACGACGTATTCGTACACTTCTCAGCTATTAACCAAG
>VNIU01000064.1_pt1 | contig 68691 bp, 61 predicted proteins | sample 7248601 | NCBI WGS metagenome assembly VNIU01 (sample SAMN12251564, study PRJNA551026) | human skin metagenome | isolation source: skin samples from healthy patients and patients infected with Netherton Syndrome | host: Homo sapiens | place: France:Paris
TACATTGTTAACAATTAACGGTGATATTCCCGATAGAAAAACAGGACTTGAACTTGCAGAAAAATATGGCATTGATGAACACACAATCAATTGCAGAAGCACGAGCACTACTAGATGAATTTGAAGCCCAAATGGACGAAGACGTTAAAATAGAATTATAGATGAAATGAGGGTCAAGGAGGAATTTAAGTTTCCTCCTTTTTTGTTTGTGTTAAAGTCTTTTTGGTATGAACTAGGGTGATTTAAAACAACGTATATTTATATATTACAAATATTTTGTCAAAACAATTTCATCTCTAATTTCAATGCCATTTTTATCAATTGTAGGAATCGACGGCTTTATTTTCCTAGCTTCTGTTACAGCATCAAAAATAACGTCTGTGATTCTATATTTATTTTTTTGATAGAAATAAAGTGCCTTAATATTTTCATTTGTAGTAATAACACTGATACTTCTTTTACTCATATCTGAGGCAATTATTTCAGCATAATCAAGCAAATGACTACCAATACCCTTGTTCTCTACAAAACTATCTAAAGAAATGATTTCAATATACTCATCATAAACTTTATACGTTAGTAGCCCCGCGATATCATTATTTTTATAGGCAACAATACATGGCAACTCAGACAAAATGTAACTACCTGTTGAGACTACCATTTTATTATCGAAATTTTTATCACTCAACAAGATAGATAAAATATTATTACTCATTTTGTTGTAAGATTTATATTCCAAAATAAGTCACTTCTCTCTGTTAATAATCTTTCCCACACTTACTAAGTTTTTGCAAAGTAATTTACACAACTGATGAAAAGATAAACTGACATTTTGTCTGCCCATATGGCTGTAAGGTATCAATAAACGTTTCCAATTATTTACTTGTTAAACAAATAGATATCTATATGTAATTTTTTGGTACTTATAAGTTCATTGTCATTATAGAACTTTAAGAAATCCACACGTTTTTTCACCTTAAAATCAAATAAGTCATAATAGAAACTTGATTTAGTAGAATGAAATTTTATATATCCTTTTTGTATATCTCCAGTTTCCGAATCATACATTTTATATTGATTTTGTATATTGTTTCTCGTTTTAAGATCTAGCTCTTGAGCTGTGGGTTTGATTTTAGCAGTAGTAATGACAAACCCTTTTTGTTGAAATCCATTTTTAAATACATTTATGCCTATTGACTTTTTTGTTGTTTTTCATTTTTTCGTGAAATGTGACTCCACCATATAAACAAGCGCTATTCTCACCTGCTTCTCCAACACAATTTGCTCCAAAGTGTACTCCGAATATATCTACATTTTTCCTTTGAATGTGTTTGCAATTTCCGAACTATTAAGCTCTTTTTTTAGACTATCTTTATTCAATTATTTAATTATAACATTAAATAATTATATAATAGTTGCTTGGTTTTAATTTTATCTTTAAAATTTAAGAAATTCACTTTCTGAATATACAGGTTTAATATTATATAACGCGGTTAAATCTAAGTCGGACTTGTTCTTTAGAGTTTCTGCTTTTGGAGTATATGTACTTGTTTGAGAAAAATGCTTAAATGAATTCCATAACGGAAAAAAGACATGACAATTAACACTAACATTGATCTAGAAATTTTCATTGATTATACTTTTTTCTTAGTATATAGATTTACATCAATATGACTTATATCATCAGATTTTAAAGTTTTATTGTCTTCATAAATTTTATCTATCTCATAGTCATTTTCTCCTTTTAAATCATAAATGTCGAATGAGTAATATCTAGGAGTTTTCATATCAAATTCAATTAGACCTTTACTTATTTCGCTGTCTTTATAATAAATTTTATATTTATCGGACAATATTTTTCTGATCTTTATATCTAATTCTTGCAATGTCACATTTTTCTTATTTGTTCGTATTAATTCTGTTTCTTTTTGAATACCATCTACCCAAACATTAGCACCAATCACCCTTTCCTGTGCCAATTTTTCACTATTTAGTGTTGTACCTCCATATAGACATTCAGAAATATTTTCACTTATTTTTTCACACTTATAATAAAAAGATGCCCCATATATATCTACATTTTTATTTTTAAACTTCTGAGCTAAATCAGCAGTTGCAAACTTTACTCTCAAATCATTGCCACTATCACCTTGATTTCTAAATATTAAATCTTTTTCTCCACTTATTTCATCACTCTTAATATTTTCTTTAATGAATGGGTGATTATATTGACCATATGCATTAGCTAAAGCTAAATCTGTTAACTCACTTTTATCGTGTAAATCTTCTGCTTTCGCATATGATGTGAATGAAAGTAATAATGCTAAAAACGAAAATAATATTTTAATTTTATTAATCATTTTAAAACTCCTCAATATATTTCATTAACTTAATTATAAAACAACAAAAACAACTTTTAATATATAAATTTCGAACAATTTATGAATTTATACAAACATAAAATATAGGTTTCTAGAAATGGAATATTTATATTAAACCAATATTAAAAGATTTATATTCATAGATATCAGTTGCTATAGTAGTTAGAATGGAAATGATAGTTTAATAATGTACATTTTTTAAAAACCTAGACATAATTTTATTGAGGTGAACAATGAATCGTCTACACTTAATTGGACACATTCTATGAGAGTAGATTTTGTTAATTTAAGAAAGTAGGCGATTTTATTATGACTAGAGAAAGAAGATCATTTAGTTCAAATTTTAAGTTATAAATGGTTAGATTATATAAAAATGGTAAGCCTAGGAATGAAATTATACGCGAGTATGATTTAACACCTTCCGCGTTAGGGAAATGGATAAAGCAACATCAAAACACAGGTTGATTCAATCATCAAGATAGCTTAACAGATGAAGAAAAAGAGCTGATTAAATTAGGCAATGAAGTTCAACATATAAAAATGGAGAACGATATTTTAAAGCAAGCAGCGCTGATCATAGGACGAAAATAGAAGTCATTCAAAAGAATGCACATCAATATTCAGTTCCGGCAATGTGTAAAGTCCTAAAAATACCAAGAAGTACCTATTATGATTCTATAAAAAGAAAAGATAATAAAATCACTAAAGATGATTCAAACGTAGAACGTGCTGTCATAAATATTTTTAATTCTAATAGAAAAGTCTTTGGTGCAAGACGAAAGATAGCTCGTATCATGAAAAAACATAATCTAGTTTCTGTTTATACGAAAGCTAAATACAAAAATTATCCAAAAGAAACTAATGAAAAACGAATTAAAAATCATTTGAATCGCGCTTTTAATAGAGAACAACCAATGGAGACATTAGTAAGTGATTTGACATATGTAAAAGTCGCAGGAACATGGCATTACATATGTTTATTTATAGATCTATTTAATAGAGAAATTGTTGGTTACAGTGCAGGTAAAAATAAGGACGCAAATTTAGTATCAAAAGCAATCAGCAGAATAAATCATAATCTTGAACAAATCAACCTGTTCCATACCGATAGAGGCAAAGACTTTGATAATCATTTGATAGATGAAGTCCTAGAATCCTTTAAAATCAAATGTTCATTAAGTACCAAAAGTTGTCCTTATGATAACGCAGTTGCGGAAGCAACGATGAAAGCAATGAGATCTGAATTTGTAAAACAAATGTAATTTGAAAACTTAGAACAGTTAGAAACAGAATTATTTGATTATGTAAATTGGTATAACAATTTTAGACTACATTCTTCATTACAGTATTTGACGCCAGTGGCATTTAAAAATCTACATATGAAAAATGTCTAAAAAAATGTTGACATACCAGGTTATAGAATACCAATTGGAAGTATTTATGAGTTTCATCGAAGATGTTAAACTGTCCAGCTTAATTTGACAATCTAAATGTAAAATCATTAATAATTAAACAAAACTTAAAATATTTAACTTTTTGTGATTATTCCACATTATCTTATCTGCTCTTTATCACCATAAAAATAGAAAAAACAAGATTCCTAAAGAATATAGGAATCTTGTTTCAGACTGTGGACAAACTGATTTTTTATCAGTTAGCTTATTTAGAAAGTTTTATTTAAATTACAGTTTCTATATTTTATTAGATCACTATTTTAGCTCTTGTTCAAGTAATCATTTTTCGCCAAAAACTTTATATTGAATAGCTTCTACATTAAATACTTTATCAATGAGATCATCTACATCTTTAAATTCAGAATAATTTGCATACGGATCTATAAAATAAAATTGTGGTTCTTCACCAGAAACATTAAATATTCTTAATATTAAATATTTCTTCTTATACTCTTTCAAAGCAAACATTTCATTTAGCGACATAAAAAATGGTTCCTCAATATTAGAAGATATAGATGTTTTAATTTCAATAAATTTTTCTATAGCTTCATCTGTATTTGTTGGATCAAAAGCTACTAAATCATAGCCATGACCGTGTTGAGAGCCTGGATTATCATTTAAAATATTCCTAAACTGTTCTTTCTTATCTTCGTCTATTTTATTATCAATTAGATCATTAAAGTATTTTAGCGCTAATTTTTCTCCAACTTTACCGGTTAATTTATTCTCTTTATTTGATTTTTCAATTTCTGAATCATTTTTAGTAGTCTTTGATACACCTTTTTTATATTTTGGAATTACTCCTTTAGGTGCTTCCACTTGCTTGAGTGTCTTATCTATTTGTGCTATTCTAATTTCTTCAATTTCACTATCTTCCTGTATTTCGTCTATTCTATTGACTAAGCCATCATAGAATGTTTTTGTAACTTTTGAAGCTAATTCATTAAATAGTTCTAAAAATTTCTTTAAATCATATAGCATTTCTTCTTCTGTGAACCCTTCATTCAAATCATAATATTTGATTCTTATTGATCCATGAGAATATCCTGATGGGTAATCATTTTTTAAATCATAAGATGAATCTTTATTTTCTGCGTAATAAAATCTTCCAGTATTAAATTCATTTGATGTAATATATTTATTGAGTTCGGAAGATAAAGTTAATGCTCTTTGTTTTGCAGCATTTTTATCCCGCGGAAACATATTACTTATCTTTGACCATCCTTGATTCAAAGATAAGTATATGCCTTCTCCTTCTGGATGAAAAAGATATACCAAATAATATCCATCCTTTGATTCTTTTGTTATATTCTCATCATATATTGAAATCCAAGGAACTTTACTATAGTTCCCAGTAGCAACCTTCCCTACAACTGAATATTTATCTTCTTTTATATGCGCTTTTAACTGCTTGGGTAACTTATCATGGACTAAAGTTTTATATTGATCACCTTTATCCCAATCAGATTTTTTAACTACATTATTGGTACGTTTCTCTTTAATTAATTTAAGGACCTGTTTAAAGTTGTCTATCATTGGAAATTCGCTCCTATTATAAAATATATTATGTCTCATTTTCTTCAATATGTACTTATTTATATTTTACCGTAATTTTACTATATTTATTTACAGAAATAATTTTCTCAAAGCTAAAACTTTGCTTCACTATAAATATTCACTATAAAGAATATTTCGATATTATTTACTTGAAAGACTGCGGAGGCTAACTATGTCAAAAATCATGAACCTCATTACTTATGATACGCCTCTGCGTCTCGGTTAGTGATGCGGTTTTTAAACTACGGATCAATTTAATATGTTTAAGATTATCTTTTCTTTGTTATTGCAATCATAATTAAATTACCATTAGTATAAGTTTATTATTTTGGTTAGTTCAGTTTTAATAGCTTTTTTCAAACTAATAGGAAATTCTACTTTGACATTGGCACCACATGTGACTATTAATTTAGCTATAAAATTTATATCTTGCATGTTCACTTTTGATTTAAACAAATATGTCTCTTCGTTAATATTTTCAATCATATAGTCACTCCACAAGTATCCTTTCAAGATATTTAATCCAATAATATTACTTCTAATTTGTATATCAATCGTATTTTCGTTTTCAACCATAAACTGTTGAAAATTCTGCATAGTTATTTCATTACATTCTTTAGTTTCTCCCATTTCATATACTTCTTTTATTTTAGAAATGTTTAACAACTTTACTAATTTTGATGCTATATTAACAACAACGAAGTACCATTGTTGATTTTTATATAAGATACCAATACCTTTATATTGTTCTTTCAAATAGTTTTGTGAATAACAGATTTTAAATGACTTACTACCAATTGTTAATCTAATGATTTCATTAAATATCTTATAACTTTTGAACTGATATGTATCTTCATTAAAATATTGAAATATCTCATTATACTGGTTTATCAATTCTTTTTTATTCGAATTATTATATAACTTTTTTAATATTTCTTGATATTCTGTTTGAAAAGGTAACTTACTAACATTGGAGATACTTGAAAGTGTAAATACTAAAGCTTTCAATTCTTCGTCTGTGATTGCTATTTTCGTTTGGTTTCGATTACCTATGGTCATATAACCGCCATTTTTCCCTGTACTACTATATAAAGGCACTCCTAATGCTTCAATTTCCTTTATATCCCTTAAAGCAGTACTACGAGAAATATTAAATTCTGACATTAAATCATTTAACTTGAAATTCCTTTTTTCATTACAGTATTCAATCATATGATATAATCTAACAGATTTTTTCATTATTATTCCCCTTTTAGTATCAATAGGTGACACTAATACAGTATATACTTATTTATAACAAATTTAAGGAGGAAAAACTATGAATTTTCAAGTAAGTCCCTATTTTTTAATTATAGAAAATGCAGATGGTTTGAAAAGGTTGTATGAAGAGCTGTTTGGCGCTAAAACACTGTATATCCAACGTATCAAGGATAGACCGACAGATAAGCAACTTAATATCGATAAAAAAGATTTAAATAAAATTGATCAATGTGTACTTCAATTTGGAGATATAAAAATTATGATTGCGGATGATACCGAAGGTTTACCTATAACCCAAGGTAATAATATATCGCTTTGTATTACTTTTGACCATGTAGAAGAAACTAAGCGTGTGTATGACCAGTTAATAGAAAAAGGCAGTGAAGTATTAAAAGCATTCAGCCCAGAGTTCTATACTGAAGGTTATGGTTATGTAAGAGATCCTTATGGTATATCTTTACATTTATTTACGAAAAGGAAAGGTTAAACCAAGTTTCTAGTGTTCTATTACAGATATTGGTACAACTATAAGGACATTTGGGAACAAATTATCGCATGTTTTTTCAATATAAAAAGCCATGACATTATGCATCTTGGCTTTCGTTTAATCTTATACCTATTTAATAGTTTAATACCTACTGTACAGAATGAACAGTACAGTTATGACGTGCTTTTAGTTGTGATTCTATTATATGTATAGTATTTGAACTTAAGGCAAAATATGCAATACCCCGTATAAGCGATGTTTTTCATTATCAATGATTTTGGAACGGGAAAGGGTGAGGATTCAGAATGGTTTCCCGTTTCTTCATTTAGATATAAGTTTTTCAAGTTTTAACTCAATATATATTTAAAATTTCTTTTGATTAGTAGATTTATTATCAACTTCAATCATCTTACTAAAACACTCAATTTTTTCTTAAAGAAGATTTAGCGATAACTCTATTTGCTTCTGCTACTTTTTCAATTATCTTTTTCATACCTTCAATGTTTTCATTGTTTAACTGATTACTTACTTTATCCAATTTTAAAGCTAACTTTTCGAGACTGCTTCTTTGCTTACTTTCATAATACTTATTATTAACGTCACATTTAATAAAATAATTTATAATATCTTGAATATCCTTAATACTAGCTTCTATATTTAATATTGACTTACCTCCACTTATTCAAAATTATTTTGTATCTCATATTTTTTAATTTTATTAGTGAGTAATGAAAAATCAAATTTTCTAATTTCCTGATTTACATTAATTTCAGATATCTTCTCAACTAATTTCTTATCAAACAAATTACCTATAATAGTATTTACTGCTTTAATTTTACTATCATATGGTTCACTATAATAATATTTATCGGTTTCGTATTTTATCGTTGAAAGTGGTTCTTTAATATTACCCTCATAACAAATTATGATTAAATTAATAGCGTTTGAAAGCTGTAAAGCCACTTCATTATACTGTTTTCTTTGCCTATTAATATCTAAATTACCTTTATTCGTTACGCCTTGCAATTGATTACCTTTATTAATTACTTTAAACGGGTTAAATAAAGGTAATTTGTCTTGATTTGATAATTTTAGTAAATCTTCAGCAATATGATAACCACAATTAAACGTACCTAAAACTTTTTTAGAATTATCTTTTAAACTGTATGAAAAACAATAATAGCTATCTGTCAGTCTACCGCCTTCACCGTCTTTCTTTTGACCTTCTAATAATTTTAAATGTGATATAGGTGTCACATCATATTTCTCAAGAAATTTAAGTCTATTTTCATGACCTCTTAAATTCATACTTAAAGACCCCCTTTATTTAAATTTGATACATTATTATTAATTAATCTGATTTTCACTCTTCATCTACTTACTCATTTTTTTACCATCACTTATGATAACTTTCAGCGTATTTTAGAAGATTGTTGTTTATAGTTTCTGTACTATTAGAGTAAATCAAGAAAAATATACATACAATTGCTAAAAATAATATATTATAAATAAAATGGATAATTAATCATTTTTATCAATTATATTAAATTCATCACGATGCCTTAATATAGATTTTATTCACTTTACGTTGTTACTAATATTTAAAGTGTCTTGCGTCCGTTTTTCATATCTTTTTTCAGAAATAAGATGATAATTGAAGTTAATTCTTTTCACCTTCTCTATTCCCTTCCAATCGAACAGTACGGTTTTTCCGGATAATTCGATTTTCTGTTAATTCATTTCATTATATATAAATATTGCCTAATCCATACAGTTTTTTCTAATCTTATATTTATCTTTATTTAGCCTTTTTCAGTTTGGTACATTAAAAAATTATAATCCCATTTTTAATCCTCTAATTTAATATTTTTGTCATTATACTACAAACGGAACGTACGTTCTATTTATAGGGACTTTCAGCGTATCGATTAAGAGTGAGGTACAAAATATAACAACCCTGATCATTAGTTCTAAAGATCAGGGCTGTTTGGATCTATTTTATTTTAACAATAAATTCGTAAAGATTATTTATATCATCTAGGTTCTGATTACATTTAAAACTGTCATAACAAATGTAATCTCCTTTTTTAGTATATGTTCCACTACTCTTATTATGTTTAGTTTTATTGAGAAAGAGTGATGTATCAGATTCCTGATTACAAATTTTACAGAATCCTTTTACTTTATTTGGTGAAATTTCGCCATATATACCTTCGAATTTATCATCTAAATTTTTATAAACGATATATTTTCGGTTAGAAGAATTATCATTCCATCCTAAATATGAAATTTCTTTTGTATCAATTAAATTTATATCTGGTCTCTTTAATTTTTTTACTTTACGAAAAATTTTCTCCAGTTGACTTGATGAAGGTATTTCAAAATCTTGGATGTACACTTTTAATTCATTTAAAAGATGTTCTGCTTTTTTCTTAGTTAATTTTACATCGTCAATCGATGTAATAAAGTCCGAGATATCAATATCTTTTTCTTTAAAGATATCATTAATTTCATTTAGTAAAAAATCTTTTTGTGTTTTATGGGAATTCATATCGTTTGTACGATATAACTTAATCAATTGATATACTAACTGCTTTACTTTAACAAACTTATACACTTCTATTTTATTCATTTCATATTCCTCCATTTTTGTTGAAGTACTTTGTGAAATGAATGCTATTCATAACTAAGTACTTCTTATCTTTGAGTTAGAGTACTATAGCGTATGATGTATGACATATTTATATGTCGCATTATAATCAGCTCCTATAAAAATCTTCCATACTATCTTAGCAGATGATTTTATAAAAGTGAATAAATACTCCTTAAAATATCTAGTGGCATATTTATACTTATATTATATTCAGTAACTGCTCTTTTACTTATTTCAGCATCCGAATCAAGATTTATCACTTCAAACTCTAGTATCTAACTGGATATAAATGGAATTCAACAGTTACTCCCGCTTCTGTTAATGCTCATTGTCTTATCTCGAAACCGATCAAGTGATCCGACTGTCGTATGTGTAGATGGTAAATCACTAAAGTCTGTTTCAAGAATTGGTACTGCATACTTCGGTGTATCTCCTTCAACACCTTTAAGATACATAGACCATGCAAACTAATTCAATTCTTTACTCCATACTCTCTTATCATTAAATTCATTACTTGATTATGTTATACATACATTATTGCATTATAGCTTCATTCACTATTTATCATTCCCAATCTTTATTACATAATTCTTTAGCGATTTGTTCGGTGGTTAAGCAATCCCTATTCAAAATTTCATTCACATTAAAATACTTAACTCCCATCAATCCACCTTTAGATGTTTTCTTGTAGTCTGTCTCTATAAAATCTTCAATTAAGTAATAATAATGGGGTTCGTTCAATAGATTAGTCCACTTTTCTTTCCCAAGCACCATTATTTTATTTTTAACTATTTCATACTCATCAATCGATAACTCAGTACCTACAGGATAAACTGTCTTCAAGGATAATGAGCTCTCATTTATTTCCGTCACTATTACTTTGTCTACTTTTCCGATAGCTTTTATTGCTTTGTCTTTATATAACCCAATGTATTCTATCGGCTTGAAACTGTAACCTCTTTTTCAGCAGGATGAAAGTAAATATTATGTTTAAGGTTATCATCAAATGAGCTACCTGAAAGACACATTCTCATCCTTCCCTCAATATCATCTTGAATCATCTACACTTAATTGGACATATTATAAGAGAATCAACTAGAAAATATTGGATAACTATTACTACTTTAATTGTAAATCCACCAATCGAGGTAAAATATTCATAAATTGAAGTTGTTTCTATTTTCCATTCACTGCTTTGGTTTAAAATAGAGGAACAGTAGCTTGCTTACCATTCTGCATACTCATTTAGTAATAAAAACACTGCTTTTTTCATTTAATTCCCTCTTTGCTTTTAAAGTAGATAACCAATACTATTACTAATTCTTAGAATTAACGATTACTTGATAAATTTTTTCTACTATTTCTTCTATACTAAAATCACTTGTATTCAATGCATACTTATCTACTAAATATGGGTTGTATGCACGTACATCTTCAACACTCACTTTATGCCAAATAGGTAATATAATAACATGCTCTTCATTTATTTCTCTGTTTAGAAAGGATAAAAATTCGTACCTGCTCCAACCACTTTCAATAAAATTAGGGGATAAAAATACTACAACAAACCGAGAGTTTAGTATACCCATATTCATAGTTTCTGTTTGACTTTTTCCGATTTCAAAAACTTTAACATCTTCAAAGACTTTTAGTCCTTTTTCTATTAGTTTTTCACTTATCTTAGATACATAATCTTCTTTATCTAAACTAGAATGGGATAGAAAGACATCATATTCAATTATCTCTTTTTGATTCACTGCTTTTTTTATCTGATTTGATATCTCATTTATTTGATCTGAATTAGTTAATAATTTTTCCATAATCTCTTCATTTCCTTTTGTATTTTTATCTAACATACTGGATAATTTCTTTTGATTCCTAGACTGCTCTTTTTGAAGATTAATTTTTGTTTCATTAATTTTTTTCTCAATCTTAGTATACTCAACTTGTAAATCTGCAAGTTTTTGCTGCTTTGTAACTAATTGCTTATTAGATTTTTCCAAATCTCTAATATTACTGGAAGTAGGTTTTCTTTTTTTATTTATTCTTTCTATCCTTTTTCTTAATCTATCAATTTCATCTGGTAACTTATTCATATTTCTAGCTATTTTTGCAGATTTTGACATTTGACTTTTTAATTTAGTTTCTAATACTGACATATAATACCTCGCTTTTTATAATCTTATTCATTAATTGAATTTAATTCTTGCGTTATATTATTTGAAGCGTATGGATTTATCTCCATTATCCAATTAACATGGCTAGATAAACCATCTAAGTCAGGAAATAATGATAATTCGTTGATACCATAATAAGATAACTCTTCTCTTAATTTTTTGCGATAATGTTTCTTTATGATGATTTTGTGTAGTTCTTCTTTCTCTGAAAGATTAGCTTCTATAGAATTTGTAGGAGGCTCATGAATAGTAAAAATTCCACTTTGTCTAACCACTCTCGAAGCTAGACCGTTAGGCTTTACTTTTTTTATCCATTTACTCTTAAAAGGCGTAGCCCCTTTCATATTCATATCCGATTTTTTTAAATAGGCATAAATAACAGCATCACAATCCTCATATGTTTGCACCGCAAAAAAGGCAGCAACTAAAGGATTAAAACTCCAATCCAATAGTCTAGTAGCTAATCCGTGATGTTGCGCTATAGTTAGCATATCCCAATCACTATAAGTCTCTTTTAAAAATATCATTGCTTGACGTTTCCAAGCATAAAATGTTTCTTCATCATCATATTTATCATAAGGTGCTCGACCAGCTTTCGGAACTAAACTCCAATTCAAATTACTATGACCTCTAAATAACCATAAGCTATTATCTCTATAATTCTTTAAAACTTGATGTAACTCACTGAAAGACTCGACTGACCTTTTCATAGGACCCCTCCAATAGGAACGTTTGTTCCCTTTTATATTGTATATCTTATCTTATAGGGAAAAATTAGTAAACATTATTGAAATATCTTAAAAATAAAACTAGCATTATGTCTATACATTTAATTATTGAAAGTGAGTAATACTATGATTAAAAATAAATGGAAAATAGAAATGTGGTTTCGGAATTTTAGTTATTTTATACATAAAATTGATTCAGAATTTATATTAGAAGAATACTTAGAGGATTATTTACCTAAAGAATACCGACCAAATTTTATATGTGGAAAAGCCCAACCTAGCGAAACTATATATGTAAGTTATTTTATAAATCAGGATGAACAAACTGTGGAGCAACATACTGTGGAATGTGACAAAACTGGTTTTTTTATAGATGAAATCCCTAAACATTTTATAAAAAATAAAATGCATTATTTTATTGATAGTCAAAGTAAAATTGATATTAAAGACTTATTAAATGAGTTTATTGATCAAGGTACAGCCATTTTGAATATATTAGATTTAAATGACCTAGAAACATATTTTAATGATTACTTAGAAACAATCAACCATACAACAGAATTCGCTAAAAAAATAGCTAACAAAGCTATGAAAGAAATTCGAAAAAATATTGAGTTAGAGCAAATTAAACAGCAAGTAAGTTATATGAAAAATGCAGATCAAGTCTCTTCTTTAGAAAGCTTTAAGGATTTAAAGCATACGATATTAAAACAACACCGAGATTTATCGTTAAAAAATGTTGATGATATTATAATAAGCGACTTTTTAACAAGATACCTCATTTATAAAGAAAAACAAGATTCGTATGTAAAAAAAGATATCTCAAGTATAAATAAATCTCAGTATTTTAAAAAGTTAGTAATCGAAGGTTTAATTAGAGAAAGAAAGAGTAACTCTCAATACTTTGAAATAGCTAATAGTATCAAACCTTCATCTCACAATAATAATAGCTTAAATCAATCTGATGAAATAGATCAATTTAGACAGGCTGTAATTGGTATTTCTCTTAATCTATACGATCATAATGATACTTACTTCAAATTTATCCGTAGTATTATGAAAAAAAGTTCACGTAAAGTTAATTTAACAATAGACGATATTATTAAATCTAAAAATAATATAGATAAATTTATGAAGAAAAATAAGTTAATTAGTAATAATGAGTTATTTTATTTAACAACAATTGAGGATACATTTCATTTTACATTATTCACTGCTATAACTGATTTAATTGATAAAGTAGTCAATGTTTCAAGTCGTATTATCGAAGAAGCATCTCAATACGATATATTAATTGCCTTACACAGTTTGAATAGTTTAAAAAATGAGTTGAATACAATAATAGATAAACACGAAGAAAATTTAATTCGTTTCGAAAGTCTTATTAATGGTTATGTAAGAAATACTCAATTAAAAATATTAGTTCGCAATACAATTGAACAGCACCCAGAACTAACAATGAAAATAGAAGATTCATTAATTTCAAACCTTAATGATTATAATATTAGTGAAATATATAGTAGGGAGACTTTTAATAACGATTACAATGGTATTCTTGATAAATTAATGATTCAGGTAATTAATGATTTTTATAAATTACGCTTAAAAAAATTGAATAGTGCATCTAAATTATATTATTAACATACCTTTTTAAACCCAACGATTTTTTTATCGTTGGGTTTTTTAATTAACAAAAGGTGTAATACCAATGTCCTAATATTTTCCTCTCAAATTTAGAACTTTATATCTCAGTGTAGATATAAGATACAAAGGCATCATTTAAATGATGACTAATATACAAAGGATGATCCAAATGACTTACGAGCAAGAAGATGATTTTAAACTGTTGAAAAGAAGAATTTTAGGAATTGGATTCGTTTTACCGGAGGGACAAGTATTTACTTTCCATGACTTGAACCGTCGTGCAAATGTACAATGCTCAAAAGCTGTACAACAAAATGTTGGACGTTGGTTCGCATATTTTGTTAAAAATGCGCCAAGTGTTCCATTTATTATTATCGGTAAAAATACCAATGGTCATTTAGTATATATGAAAGTCGGACCTAATCCACTCCAAGATAGCAACCCTTCGAAAGGAGGTGTTCGCTAATGAGTCATTACATCATTTTTGAAGCAGGTCCATACCAATTAGATGCAAAGGCGTGGCGTAAAACTTTTCCACCTAAAAAAGATGGAGATAAGGAAAAAGTAGTGCCTATATCTAGTTGTATCGTTGTTGAAGCTAAATTTTGGCATGCCTCAGAAAATACAGAAAAAATAATTATTTCTAACGGTAAGGATAAAGAACATACATTTGAATCTGATATTTTAACAACTCGAAACTTACCTTCCTTGATTAAATATGGTCACAGTATCAATGAAAGTTATATAAGAGATTTGAGCTATGCACTACAGTTAATGCGCGATGAACTGCCCACTTCTGATTTATATGATGGCTCGGGCATCATAGAAACACCCCACGGTTACATTGTAATGGTAGATACCGTTTACACATCTAAACAATATGATCAGTTAGCATCTTTAGAGCCTATTGTCGATAGTGCTTATCTATTAGAGCCTAAAGAGACATTTAAAGATTGGTTAAATATGTATATGAACGAAGTCAAAGGTCATCTTCTTCTAGAGTTAGCGGTCATATTTGGAATTTCTGCCTTAGTGACAGCCTTTCTGAAGCATAAACATGAGGTTGAATTTGCTGGTATCATCTTTAGTTTTACAGGCCAGTCATCAACCGGTAAATCAACAGCGGCAGCTTTAGCGGTATCCGTCGCTGGAAATCCAACCAAAGGTAATAAAACGCTTTTTCGAAGTTGGAATGGCACACGTAACGCTCTTGAAGGTTACTTGAGTAACAATTATGGCATACCTATGGTATTTGACGAGCTCTCCTCAGCAACTTTTAAAGATACAACAGGGTTATTGTACTCCATCGCTGAAGGTCAAGGGCGTCAACGTTCAAACGTTCATGGAGAAGTTAAAACACCTAAGAATTGGGGAACTTCTGTCATTTCAACGTCAGAATACAGTATTTTTACTGATTCAGCTCAAAACGATGGGTTACGTGTAAGAACCATTGAAATTAATGAGCAATTTACTACAAATGCGACCAATGCTGACAATATTAAAAAAGCTGTGGCGCTAAACTATGGTCATGTTTTACCGTTAGTAGCTCAATACCTTATAAATCGTGAAGAGGAAGTTATTCAATGGTTTAAAGATGAACATCATTGGTTTAAAGCTAAATTGAAGAGTGAAGCAAACAATACAGGTATTCGTATGTTTAAGCGTTATGCAGTCATTACAACATCTGCGCAAATATTAGGTCGTGTTTTAGCTACAAATATTGATATCGCTAAAATAAGAGACTACTTTATTGATTATCATACTCATACAGTCTCTGAACGATCACTGGCAGATAAAGCGATTGAAGTCATTACACAATTTGTAGCACAAAACCGTGGTAAGTTTTCTGATGACACAGCGTTAAAGAATATGATTGAGAATTATGGACTAATTGCCTTAAAAGATGATTATATCGAGGTCAAAATCATTGCGACTGTATTTAAAGATATGCTGAAAGAACAACACTTTCAGGATGTCAACAATGTCGTGAATGCACTAAGAGATAAAGGATTTATCGAATCTGACCGTGATCGAATCACGACAAAAAGAACAGTAAAAGATGACTATGGCAAGAAACAGTCACTTGTTTTTTACCATTTAAAGTTAGATTCAGAATATGCGTCTATTTTTGGTCTAACTAAAGATGCTGAACCTATTAAAGCTAAAATTAACTTGGATAACAAAAAGATGCTTGAATCATGGAAAAAACAGAATGATGATTTAATTGATTTTTAATAACTTAAAGATGCAATCGTACAGGATTAGATAAAATGGATGAATTGATTGAATTACTAGCTGATTTAGTTGTTGAAGAAATTAATCATGCTGATGACTAATAATAACGCCCAACACCAGCAGGTGTTGGGCTCATCTATAAATTCGTTCATAAATATATATTATCACTTTGGAAGGAGGAAATACTATGAAACAAGCAATAGGTTACTTACGACAGAGCACTACAAAGCAACAATCCTTAGCAGCACAAAAACAAACCATCAAGGCATTAGCCGAAAAACATAATATTCAACACATTACCTTTTATAGCGATAAACAATCAGGACGTACTGATAAGCGGAATGGTTATCAACAAATTACTGAACTGATTCAACAAGGACAATGTGACGTATTATGTTGCTATCGTCTAAATCGACTTCATCGTAATCTAAAAAATGCATTAAAGCTCATGAAATTATGTCAAACGTATCATGTTCATATCTTAAGCGTTCATGATGGCTACTTCGACATGGATAAAGCATTCGATCGGCTCAAACTCAATATTTTCATCAGCTTGGCCGAACTAGAATCTGATAATATAGGCGAACAAGTCAAAAATGGAATCAAAGAAAAAGCGAGACAAGGTAAACTAATTACAACACATGCGCCCTTTGGGTATCACTATCATAATGGTACTTTCACGATAGACACAGTAAAGTCACCAACAGTAAAAGCTGTGTTCAATTATTACCTTCAAGGTTATGGTTATAAAAAAATTGCGCAATACTTAGAAGCTGATGATAACTTCATTAATCGCAAGCCTTATCAAGTGCGTAATATTATCCTCAATCCTAATTACTGTGGCCGTGTTATCAATCAATACGGACAATATGAAAACATGTTCCCAGCTATTGTCAGTACAACGATATACGAAGAAGCTCAAGTTACCCGAACTCAGAAACAAGTAAAATGTAAGCCGTCAGAAAATCAACTCAAACAAAAAATCAAATGTCCCTATTGTCATTCGACACTCACAAACATGACTGTCCGAAAACCAGATCATTCATTGCGTTACTATGTCTGTCCGCAAAATATGAATAACGCTCGCTTTGTTTGTGAATTTAAAGGAATCAACGCACAAGAATTAGAAACAAGTGTTTTAGCGACTTGTCAGGACTTCTTTCAAAATCAACAGCTCTATTCAAAAATAAACCATACTATTCAACAACGACTCAAAAGACAAAGAGATATAGAAATTAAAACTACACTCAATCACGAGCAGCTGATAGAAAAATTAGCCCAAGGCAAAATTGATGCAGAAACGTTCAAAGAACAAACGCACTCATTACATCAACAATCAAAACCTATATCATCAATCAGTGCGTATCAAATTCGAAAAGCTTTCCAAAACATCATTCAACAACGTTTCACGCTAAACATGTTGTACCCCTATATTGATGAAATTAATATTTCTAAAAATAAAAGCCTCGCTGGCATCTATTTCAAAAACGAACCACTGAATATTGTAAAGCAGACTATGAAATTATCAATTGTATAATTAAAGAAAGGATGGATTATAATGGATAAAATGAAGAAAAAGCTTGTAGGAGGCTACATTCGCGTGTCCACAGAGAGACAAGTAGAGGGTTATAGCATCGAGGGACAAATTACACAAATAGAGCAATATTGCCAATTCAACGGCTATGAACTCGTTGATATATATGCAGATCGGGGTATATCAGGAAAATCTATGAACCGTCCTGAATTACAGCGCATGTTAAATGATGCTAAAAATGGAAAATTAGACTGTGTTATGGTTTATAAAACAAATCGTTTGGCACGTAATACTTCCGATTTACTTACAATCGTCGAAGAACTTCATCGTCAAAATGTTGAATTTTTTAGCTTGTCTGAACGTATGGAAGTCAAAAATTCAACAGGCAAGTTAATGCTCCAGATACTTGCAAGTTTTCCGAATTTGAAAGAAATACAATTTTAGAGAATATTTACAACGGGCAACATCAAAGAGCTTTAAAGGGCTATTATCAAGGCAATCTTCCATTAGGATATAATAACATACCTGATAATAAAAAAGAATTAATGATTAATCAACATGAAGCTAACATCGTTAAATATATCTTTGAATCTTATGCCAAAGGTCATGGTTATCGTAAAATAGCCAATGCACTCAATCACAAAGGCTATGTGACTAAAAAAGGCAATCCATTTAGTATCAATTCAATAACCTATATCTTAGTCAATCCATTCTACATTGGTAAAATTCAATTTGCGAAGTACAAAGATTGGAATGAAAAGCGTCGTAAAGGACTAAATGATAAACCTATTATAGCTGATGGTAAACACCCTCCTATTATTAGTCAAGAATTATGGGATAAAGTCCAATCACGCAAAAAACAGGTCAGTCAAAAACCTCAAGTTCATGGGAAAGGAACCAATCTATTAACAGGTATTATTCACTGCCCACAATGTGGTGCACCAATGGCAGCTAGTAACACAACGAACACATTGAAAGATGGTACTAAGAAGCGAATACGTTATTATTCTTGTAGTAACTTCCGAAACAAAGGCTCAAAAGTATGTTCTGCGAATAGCGTTAGAGCCGATGTCATTGAGAAATACGTTATGGATCAAATACTTGAAATTGTCAAAAGCGATAAAGTTCTCAAACAAGTTGTCGAACGTGTTAATCAAGATAATCAAGTCGATGTAGCTGCACTCAATCATGATATTGCTTATAAACAACAACAATTTGATGAAGTAAACATCAAACTTAAAAATCTCGTTCAAACCATCGAAGACAATCCAGACTTAACATCTGCACTCAAACCAACCATTCATCAATATGAAACAAAACTGAATGATATTACAAACCAAATGAATCAACTCAAGCAGCAACAAAATCAAGAGAAACCATCTTATGATACGAAACAAATCGCTGCCCTATTACAACGAATATTTCAAAATATAGAATCCATGGATAAATCACAGCTCAAAGCATTATACCTAACGGTTATTGACCGTATTGATATTCGTAAAGACGAGAATCATAAAAAACAATTCTATGTCACTCTCAAGCTCAATAATGAAATTATTAAACAACTTTTTAATAATAACAATCTAGACGAAGTGCTCCTCAGCACTTCGTCTTTGTTTTTGCCTCAAACACTCTACTTTCAAATATAATATCTATGTACTGTCCTTTCGTCATTCAATAACACTCATCTAACAAATATATTCAACACGCTAACAAATCATGGCTCAATGTGAAGCTTATATTGATATGACGAAAGAACATCCCAAAACAAAATATAAGTGGGATAGTAACGGGATTGGCTAACTTCATGTAGGAGAAGGATTACGCAAGCGTAATCCCAAAATCCCGTTATTATTTATAAATAAATAATATAAAAAGAAAAAGTAAGTCGTAATAACACCACCAAATCCAAATAATATATAAATATATACCTATATTTCCCAACAAATGAGCGGGATAACGGGATTTTCTTGTCATATCAATGTTTGTAGCAGTTTTTCATATGGGATTTTCTCTTATTCCCACCGGGATTCGTAATAAATGATAAATCAAATATATATTATCTCAGTGATGTATATGAAATACATCGCTAACACTATCTAGGAGGCAATGATATGAAAACAACCACTCAAGAACTCAAACAATATATAACTCGTCTATTCCAACTATCTAACAATGAAACATGGGAATGTGAAGCGTTAGAAGAAGCAGCAGAAAATATACTTCCTACTCGCTTTGTAGACCATACCCCACTTGCGCATCTTACACTTGAAACTTATACCTACTATAACGATGAACTACATGAGCTAAGTATCTATCCATTTCTTATGTACGCCAATAACCAACTCATCAGTATTGGTTATCTGGATCATTTTGATATGGACTTTCTATACCTCACAGATACTAAAAATACAATTATCGATGAACGTCATCTATTACAAAAAGGAGGAGAATAATATGAACTGGATCAAGATCGCTCAACTATCTGTTACAGTTATTAACGAAGTAATTGACATCATGAAAGAAAAGCAAAATGGAGGAAAATAGTATGAAAATCAATCGATACATCACAAAAGGCATTAGTAAACAACTATCTCTAGACCTTCAAATCCTACTTTGGAATATGGTAAAAGATCGAGACAATCAACTTAATACAGATTACCTACACATTTTTAAACTACAAGAAGATGAAAATATACTCTCAATCACACATGAACAAGAACAACCCGCATACAAATTGGAATATCACTATACAAACTATATAAAAAATCAAAATGCATTACCTAAGAAAGTCTACGTCATCCGAGAAGATGATGTAGACGTTTTTTATTATGTGATGCTTTTACCAGAAGAATACTAAAGGAAATGATGATATATGAATACAATTAAAAGTACAATACACACAGAAGCCATATTTAGCGATGACAAACAGCACCGCTATTTACTCAAGAAAACTTGGGATGAAAAGAAACCAGCTTGTACAGTGATAACGATGTACCCCCATTTAGATGGTGTGTTATCACTCGATCTTACTACTGTTCTTATTCTTAACCAATTAGCGAATTCTGAACAATATGGTGCTGTATATCTTGTGAATCTATTTTCAAATATTAAAACCCCAGAGAACCTTAAACATATCAAAGAGCCTTATGACAAACACACAGACATTCACTTGATGAAGACGATTAGTGAAAGTGACACAGTGATTCTAGCTTATGGCGCCTATGCTAAGCGACCAGTTGTTATAGAACGTGTATCACAGGTGATGGAAATGTTAAAACCTCATAAAAAGAAAGTCAAAAAGCTCATAAATCCAGCAACAAATGAAATTATGCATCCACTCAATCCTAAAGCGCGTCAAAAATGGACATTGAAATAAAGGAGGCTTACCTATGAACCATGAAACTACACAATCAGACTGGCGAACGGTTCCTAATTGCTTAGCATCTCAAAATTATATATCTATCGTAAAAGGACTAGTACATCATTTTACAGCGATTGAAGATGAAGAAATACTTGATAAAATCTATGACGATTTTATGGATGATGACTCTATAACAACGGTCCTTAATAATGATTTACAGACAATTATTAACCATTATCTATTAAAATGAAAACTATATTCTAATAAAACTAAAGCATCCTTCACTTTTATGGTGAGGGATGCTCTTATTACTATTTTTTTCTATTTTTAATTAACATAATAGGATTATTTAAGAACTATTTAAAAAATTGTTTCTATCTCTGATAATATAGAAATAGAGAATTTTACTTTTTTATCTATTAAAGGAGATATACATAATGAGCGAATTTAAAAGACATCAACAAACATCAATTAATGTTCAAAAACAAGCAAACCTTATTTGGAATGTTGCAGACATTTTAAGGGGTTTATACAAACCTCATGAATATGGAAAGGTTATCTTACCAATGACTGTCATTAAACGTCTTCACGATACATTACTAAAAACGCGAGACAAAGTTCTTAAGACTGCAGAAAATACCCAATCAATAAATGACGTAATGCGAGAACGCCTTTTGAAGAACGCTTCAGGGTATTCATTTTATAATACAAGCTTATATACTTTTGAAACATTACTCGCAGACCCAGCAAATATTGAATCAAACTTTAGAGCTTATCTCAATGGTTTCTCTGAAAACATGCAAGATATTCTCAATAACTTTAAGTTCGACGTTGAAATTACGACAATGGCAGATAATGACGTGCTATTTTATGTGATTCAAGAATTTAACAAAGCAGATGCATATCTAGGTCCAGACAAAATGACAAGCACAGATATGGGATACGTGTTCGAGGAACTTGTACGAAAATTTTCGGAAAGCTATAACGAGGAAGCAGGTGCACACTTCACGAGTCGAGATATCATTTATCTCATGACTGATTTATTGCTTATCGAAGATAAAGATACTTTGTTTAAAGAACATGTTTTCAAAACTGTCTACGACCAAACAATGGGAACTTCCCAAATGCTCTCAGCAATGACAGAACGTATTCACGATATGAATGATACTGCCGAAGTAGCTACCTTTGGTCAAGAGCTAAATCCTGAAACTTATGCGATTTCGAAAGCAGATACAATGATTCGTGGGGGAGATCCTGAAAACATGGCGCTTGGAAGTACATTAACGAGCGACCGGTTTGAAGGATTTACATTTGATTACTGTATCTCCAACCCACCATTTGGTGTCGATTGGAAAAAGGACCAAAAAGCAGTAAAAGCAGAACATGAACTTGGTGAACTCGGTCGCTTTGGTGTTGGATTGCCTCGAGTTAGTGATGGACAGTTGTTATTTCAACTCAATGGTATTTCAAAATTAAAGGAAACAGGACGCATGGCAATTATTCACAACGGTTCTGCCTTATTCTCTGGAAACCCAGGTGCTGGCGAGAGTTTAATTCGTCAGTACGTAATTGAGAATGATTGGTTAGAGGGCATAATCCAACTTCCTAACGACTTATTCTACAATACAGGAATTTCAACGTATATTTGGATTATTACTAAAGATAAATCTCCAGAACGTCAAGGGAAAGTACAACTCGTTGATGCGTCCAATATGTATGAAAAACGTCGTAAGAATATTGGTGAAAAACGCGTAGATATTTCTTAAGCATGTCGAGAAATGATTGTGCAAGCTTATGGAGAATTTAATGATAAAGAATACTATCTAGGAGATGGAACTGTAGAGTCAAAAATACTTAAGAATGAATCATTTGGTTTTACTCGAGTGACTATTGAACGACCGCAACGAGACGAAAACGGAGATATCGTTTATAAAAAGAATGGAAGCAAGAGTGTAGACACGAACCTTAGAGATACAGAAGATATTCCCTTAACAGAAGATATTAATGAATATTTTGAACGTGAAATATTACCATTTAATCAAGATGCATGGATGGATCGTAAAAAAGATAAGATAGGGTATGAAATTCCATTTACTAGATTGTTTTACAAATATACACCACCAGAACCATCTGAAGTTATTTCAGAACGTATTAAACAACTCGAAGAGTCTATTATTAAAAACTTCCAAGCATTATCTGGAAAGGAAGTGGATACAAATGAGTAGAGAAATGAAATACAGCGGAATTGAGTGGATTGGATATATACCAAAGTATTGGACTATTACTAAGCTTAAAAATATTATTGACTTTATAAGTGGTTATGCCTTTAAAAGTGAACTTTTCACGATTTCAGATAATAATAAAAAAGTAATAACAATTAAGTCATTTAATACCAAGGAGATTATTCTCGATAACCTTTCTTACTCAAACGAATCTCTCAAATTTCCAACTAAATATTTATTAAAAAATAATGATATTCTTTTTGCTATGAGTGGGGGAACAACTGGAAAAAATTTATTGATAGAACAAGTAGACGATTTATATTATATAAATCAAAGAGTGGGAATCATAAGGTCTTCTTTTAGTAAGTTTATTTATTATTATATAAATACTGGTTTATTTAGCGAATATATTAACTTATTCTCATCAGGATCAGCTCAACCTAACATATCTGCTACAGATATACAAAATTTTATCATTGCGTTACCTGAGAAAGAAACTATTAAAAAAATTGAAATATACATTAATTACCAATTAAAAATTATCTCAAATATCATAGACACAACATATCAATCTATCGAAGAACTTAAAAAATACAAACAATCACTCATCACAGAAGCGGTGACAAAAGGCATAGACCCGAATGTGGAAATGAAAGAAAGTGGTAATGATTGGATTGGTAGTATCCCTTCAAATTGGAGTGTTCGAAAAATTAAACATGATTTCAATTTAAAAGGGCGTATTGGATGGCAAGGTTTAACTTCTAACGAATATCAGACTGTAGGACCCTATCTCATAACGGGAACTGATTTCAAAAAAGGCATAATCAGGTGGGATTCTTGCGTTAGAATTAGTGAAGAACGTTTTGAAGAAGCTCCAGATATTCATATTAAAGAAAATGATTTATTAATCACTAAAGACGGCACGATTGGAAAAGTCGCTTTAGCAACAAATGTTCCAAAAAAAGTTTCATTAAATTCAGGTGTACTACTGATTAGGGAAAAATTAAAAAATACTATTAATAAAAAATTTATGTATTATAATTTGTTATCAAATATGTTTTGGAATTGGTACAATTCTAATAATCAAGGTGCTAGCACCATTAAACATCTATATCAAGGTCAATTCTATAATTATTCTTATGCGATCCCTCTATTGCATGAACAACAACAAATCGTCCAATATCTAGATGATAAAGTTTCTACTATCGATAGGCTCATTGAAGATAAAACAAAAGTTATTAAAGAGTTAGAGAATTATAAGAAATCATTAATTTATGAGTATGTCACAGGTAAAAAAGAAGTGTAAGGAGTGATATCAGTGATAAAAAATAAAGAAATTAATTTTGAACAAGATATAGAAGCGAGTCTAGTTCAGTACGGGGGATGGGAGTCAGTAAGATTTCAAGATACTCATTACGATGCAAATATCGCACTCGATCCAACAGTATTATTAGAATTTGTAAAACAAACTCAACCAAAAAATTGGAAGCGATACGTATCAATCTATCGTACAAATGCAGAACAGAAGTTTTTAAAACGACTAAATGAAGAAATCACAAATCACGGCATCTTACATGTCCTTCGTAAAGGTATCAGAGATCGAGGAGTCTCTTTTAAAGTTGTTTACTTTCAACCTGCATCATCTTTAAATACAGAAAATATAAAAAATTATGAAGCTAATCGTTTTCAATGTGTGCGACAATTTCAATATAGTAATAAGTATAGAAACACTATTGATATGGTGTTAATGATTAATGGGATTCCTCTTGTTGCATTAGAACTTAAAAATCAATATACAGGCCAAAATGTGGAACATGCGAGATTACAATTTGAACAAGATAGAGATCCAAAGGAATTAATTTTTCAATTTAACTCTCGATTCTTAGTCTATTTTGCAGTAGATCATTTTAATGTGTTAATGACAACAAAACTCGCAAAAGGGAACACTTACTTTCTGCCATTCGATCAAGGATCTAATGGTCCTGGTCGTGTTGGAGGTGCAGGAAATCCATCTAATCCATCTGGATACCCTACTTCTTATTTATGGGAGAATGTACTCACAAGCTATCAATTATTGGATATTTTTGAAAGGTTTATGAATTTAGAAGAAAAGAAAAAACTACTAATTTTTCCACGTTATCACCAACTGGATGTTGTGAAAAAATTAATATCAGATACTCAGCACCATGGTCCTGGAAAGAATTATCTCATTCAACATTCTGCTGGTTCGGGTAAGTCTAATAGTATTGCTTGGTTGGCATACCATCTCGCTTCCTTGCATAGTAATGAGGATCAACCAATCTATTCATCGGTCATTGTTGTTACAGACCGTACTGTTTTAGATCGCCAACTTCAAAATACATTAATGAGTTTCGAGCATACTGTTGGGCAAGTCGAAACTATTGGAGATAATAAAACTTCTCAAGATTTAAAAACAGCTATAAATGACCAAAAGAAAATTATTATTACTACATTACAGAAGTTCCCAGTAATTTATGATGAAATAGATAATACAGCAGGTAGAAGTTTTGCGATTTTGGTCGATGAAGCGCATTCTTCTCAAACAGGAAGCAGTGCACAAAAATTAAAACATGCGTTAGCAGACAAAGAAGCTTCTTTAAAGGAATACCAAGAATTTGAAGAAAGCGTTGAAGATCAATCGCTAGATGACCAAGATCAAATTGTTCAAACATTACTGTCCCAAGGTCAACACGACAACTTAAGTTTTTTTGCTTTTACAGCTACACCGAAAGAGAAAACGATTGAAATGTTTGGAACAAAACAAGCAGATGGGTCCTATCATCCATTTCATATTTATAGTATGAGACAAGCCATTGAAGAAGGATTTATTCTAAACGTTTTACAAAATTATATGACATACAACACTTCCTATAAAATTGCGAAATCGATTGAAGAAGACCCAGAATTGCCAAAAACAGAAGCAGTTCGAGCTATCGCTAAATATCAATCTCTTCATCCTTGGGTACTTAGACAAAAAGCCGAGATTATGATTGAACAATTTAGATCAGTGACACAAAAAGCAGTCCAAGGTAGAGGAAAGGCAATGATTGTGACAGCTTCACGACTCCACGCCGTACGGTATATGCAAGAGTTCAAAAAGTACATCAAAGAAAAAGGATACACGGATATGGATGTGTTAGTCGCTTTTTCAGGTACTGTAGAAGATGATGGAATTGAATATACAGAGCCGAAGATGAACTTAACACATTCTGGAGAACGCATCCAAGAAAATCAACTGAAAGAAGCATTTCATAGTGAAGACTTTAATTTATTAATTGTCGCAGAAAAATACCAAACGGGATTTGACGAACCTTTACTTCATACAATGTTTGTCGATAAGAGATTACGCGGAGTAAAGGCAGTCCAAACATTGTCTCGCCTCAATCGTACTATGCCTGGAAAAACAGATACTTTTATTCTTGATTTTGTAAATACAGCAGAAGAAATATATGAAGCATTCCAACCTTTTTACGAAGCAACTTCTCTAAAAGAAGAAATTAATATTAATTTAATTTATGATACACAGAGTAAACTACGTAAATTCCATATATACAATGATGATGATATTCAAACAGTAATGAAATTAAATCGTCAAGCAAAACAAAAGCAAAATGATCAATTACTTGGTCGATTGAGTAGCGTGTTACGCCCCGTTATTAGTAGATACAGTGACCTACCAGAAGATGTTCAATACGATTTCAGAGTTACACTAAGGAACTTCAACAAATGGTATAACTATATCGCTCAAATTGATCGTACTTTTGATAAAGAGTTACTAGAAGAAAGTATTTTCACTGGTTTCTTGTTAAAATTTATTCCTGAAAAACAACGCAACTATATCGATATTGAAGACAAAGTAAAGTTAGAATACTATAAATTGCAGGAAGATTTCAAAGGAGATATAGCACTCGTCAATGAAGATGTAGAAAATGGGCAATTGGCTCATCCTTCAGAAGTGAATGCAACTGTTAGACCTGAAGAAGAATACGATTCTTTAAATGAAATTATACACAAAATCAATGAACGTTTTCCAAATGATTTTACTCAAGGCGATAGAGTACTCGTTAAAAACATGCGAGAAACATTGATAAACAATACAGATGCGAAACTTGTAAATATGGCTCAAAACAACAGCGAAGAAATGTTTGCGAATAGTTTATTCCAACAACAATTCCAAGACTTCTTGATTGATCAATATAATCAAGGAGAAGCTGCATACTCTAAAATGTTTAGCAATAATAGAGACTTTTATGACACTGTCTATCAACTACTAGCAAAAGATTATTATAGATGGCTACGATCACAAAAAGCAGATAATTTTGCTTAAATTAATTATTTTTAACCTAACTTAAAGATTACTCGCAGTCTTTAAGTTAGTTTTTGCTAAAATTTTTAATTTAGCTATGGTCTCTCATCCTAATTTCACTTTCATACGATATTTTTTTAATATTTAGTTATTCTAAAGTTTCTAAATTCTTATAGGATTTTTAAAAGTTTATCTTTACTTGCATGAAAAAGCAAATCACCTACATGCTCTAATTGTAATCTACTCGATAAATGCCCCGCATCTCCATACATCTCAATAAATCCCTATAATTCCAATTATTGCACTAACTATTTCACTTACCATTGTTACTCACTTCTGATTTTCAAATAAATTAAAGGATTCTAATATCTAATTAAATTTTTCAAGAAAAAACCGCATCATTTATGATAAGCTTCTCCACGCATAATCTTAAATGCTCTGTACACTTGTTCAATTAACACAACCCGCATCATTTGATGTGGAAATGTCATTTTGCTGAATGATAGTGCGTAGTTACTACGTTGTAAGACGTCCTTGTGCAGGCCGTTTGATCCGCCAATGACGAATACAAAGTCGCTTTGCCCTTGGGTCATGCGTTGGTTCAATTCTTGGGCCAATCCTTCGGAAGATAGCATCTTTCCTTGTATTTCTAATGTAATGACTGTGGATTGTGGTTTGATTTTGGCTAGTATTCGTTGGCCTTCTTTTTCTTTTACTTGCTCGATTTCTTTGTCGCTCATATTTTCTGGTGCTTTTTCGTCTGTAACTTCTATGATGTCTATCTTGGTGTATGGGCCTAAACGTTTTTCATATTCTGCTATGGCTTGCTTCCAATATTTCTCTTTTAGTTTCCCTACAGCTAAAATGGTGATTTTCATGTCGTTTGGTCCTCCAAATTGTTATCAACTTTCCAGTTATCCACAAGTTATTAACTTGTTCACACTTTTCCCTCTTATTATACCAAGTTTTTTTGCAGTTTTTGATATTTTTCTGACATTCATGCCCAATTTTCAGTGTATAACTTGTGTATTTGTGGATAACTCTGTGGGCATTGTGGGTATTTCTCTTTAAATTGTACACAATTCTGGATAACTATCCCCATTTCTGTGGATAAACACCTTGATGTCTTATTACTTATCCCCGTTTTTATATCCCATGTTTATCAACGTTTATAGCTTTTTTCCATAAAAAAACACTACCGTACCTCTTATTTAAGAAATACAGTAGTATTGTTTTCAATATATTTTAGCTAGCTTTTCTACGTCGTACAGTCGCGATTAAACCTATACCTGTTACTAATACAAACATCGCTGCTGGGCTTGAACTTTGATCAGTTCCAGTTTTTGGTAACTGTTTCTCATGTGCGCTACCTTTAGGCGCTGACATGTTAGCCAATTGTTTCCCACTCTTACTTGATACAGCAGTTCCTTCTAATGCGCGATCAGAACCTTCTGTACCGCTACTAACAGTTCCTCTATGCGCTGGTAACAACACAACTTTACCTGTCGCTGGTTGTTTCGCTGGATTCATCACTTTCTCTTTACCAATTGGTTGTGTATCTTTACCAGACTCACTACCTTTGCTACCTTGTTGTCCTTTAGCTGGTTGTTCACTTACTGCTGGTTTACCTAATAACATACGTTGTGGTTCTGTCGTATCATACTTAGCTAAGTTAGTTGTTTTTAAATAACTTGCTAGTACTTGATCTAATGAAATACCTTCTTCTCTAGGTCCGCCGAACATACTATATCCGTCTCCACCTGATGCTGTGAAGTCATTCATCGTTACGTGATATACACGTTTTAAATCAATATTTTCAAACTTACCTGTCTCTTTATTTAAAATTTGAATAGCATTAATTCGTTTGCCAGACGGTTTATTCATATCATAGTAAACACGAATTGAATCAGAGATATGTAATAAACCGCCATTCGCTGTTAACACTGTCTTACCGTCTTTTTGTGTTGTTGGTGCACCTAAACTATGTTCGAAAGCCGTCCAGACGTCTGAACCTTTTACATCAATTTGCGCAATCGTATTTCCAAATGGTAATACTGAGATTAAATCATAGCGTGTCACCTTACCTTTTGCGATAGAGGCACGAATACCTCCACCATTTGTCACGGCAAAGTCAGTCTTTTTAGAGAAATTCTTAACGCCATATGCTTCCATAGCATCTGCAATCGCGTTTCCTAAATTTGTTTCACGCGTTCTAACGTCATCTCTTTCTCCTTTGAAATCAATCGTATTATTTGGAATAATAACCTCTGCTGTTTGTGCTCTAAATGTTTGATCAGCTTGATTAATTTGTTCAGCTAATGCTTTGTTCGGTGTTACATTTTCAACGTCTTTAACATTAATCAATGACGGCTTAATATTCGATACTTCTCCATTGCGATAATTAAATGTAATCTTACCGATATTCGCAAGTGCTGTACCTGTTTGTACTAATGCATCATTGTTATAAATTTGACCATTTTGAAGTACGGTATGTGAATGACCGTCAATCACTGTAATACGTTTCTTCAATTGTGGATTTTGACTTAATTGTTTCACTAAGTAATCGCCACGCCATGTTTCTTGTGTTGAAGGATCAATACCTAAATGAGATATAACAACAAATGTATCTACATCTTTATAAATACGCATCATTTCCGCTGTCACACTTTGTAATGGATCTCTAAATTCAACACCTTTAATGCCTTCAGGTCTTGTTTTCGTCTTTGTTTCTGGTGTCGTTACGCCAATAATTCCATAACGAATACCATTTTTCGTTACAATCGTTGAAGGCTTAAACGCGCGTTTTCCATCTTTATAAACGTTAGTACTTAGCATCGGGAAGTCTAACATACCCTCTAACTTTTTCAACTGATCGTATCCAAAGTCAAATTCATGGTTACCGACTGCCATAGCATCATAACCTACTGCATTCATTGCTTTAGCCATTTCTTCACCTTTAGATTGATTTGAAAGTGGTAAACCTTGGAAGGCGTCTCCTGCGTCTAACATTAAATCAGGCTTTTCTTGTTCTTTTACTGTTTTTAATTTAGCCATACCGATGACACGCCCTTTTTCTTCGGCTAGTCGGCCATGGATATCATTTGTATGTAATATTTTATGTGTTGTTGTTTGTGGTACATTAGCAGCAAACATTCGTGGTGAAAGTGATGCTGTTTTAGCATTTGATAATTTGAATGTTGCTGTGTGAGTTGGTTTTTGTGTTGAGGCTTGTTGTGCATCTACATCGTGTCTTTTGTTTCCTGTTGTTGAAACTGCTGTAGTTGGTTTGTTAGTTGGTGCGTTGGATGTTACTTTGTTGTTTGTATCATCAGCTGTTCCCTGCGCTGATGCTGATACGTTGGTTGCCGCTTCTTCACCATAATGATGAGCCGCTTCCTTTGTTGGCGGTACTTGTTGCTTATCTGTTGTTGCTTTGTCTATCGTTGTTACTGCATGTGCTTTCATTGGTGTATGCTGCTCAGCCGCGTTCGAGACTTGCCATAATCCCATCACACTAAAAAGCAAAACGAGCCATACACTTGTTTTAAGTAATAAAGCTTTCATTTCGTTCCCTCCATTAACTGTCATACACCAATATATTATCATAATCCTTATATTAAAATGATTGATTTTATGTAAATTATTTATAAATTACATTTAATATCGAATTATTTTACACATTTCAATCAAGCCGGTTCAATCTAACAACAGCCATTTCCCACCAATAACATAAAAAAGCACCCGATAAAGTCGTCTCACAGCAGTGCCGAACTTTATAGGGTGACTCTCATTTATATTGTATATATTGGCGTTGGAATAGCTTTATCCGTATCACATAGCAATACTTCTTTTTCCGTATCAATATCGTGTTCGTTCAATACTTGACCAACACTCATACGCGCCAAATCTTTCATATTATTATCTTGTGATAAATGTGATAGGTAAATACGTTTCGTGTTGCCTGTAATCACATCCGTCATCGCATGGCCCGCATCCTCATTAGATACATGTCCCATATCGCCTAAAATACGTTGTTTCGTCTTCCATGGATAACGACACATTCTCAACATATCGACGTCATGATTACTCTCAAAAATAAACGCATCGCTGCCACGTATCATACCTTTCATACGATCCGACACATATCCCGTATCCGTTAAAATCGTAAACTTCTTATAGTTATTATGGAAAATATAAAATTGCGGATCTATCGCATCATGTGACACGTTAAACGATTCAACATCGAAACCTGCAATAGATTTCGTTTCATAAGGATTAAAAATGAATTTCTGATCCATAGGGATGCGACTATCTTTCTTTTCAATAGCTTGCCAAGTCTTTTCATTCGCATAAATTGGCAATTGATATTTACGCGCTAAAACACCTAAACCTTTAATATGGTCAATATGTTCATGGGTTACTAAAATACCATTTAAATCTTGAATATTACGGTCAATTTGACTAAACAATTCTTCCATTTTCTTGCCAGTCAAACCAACATCAACTAATAGACTACCTTTTTCATTTTCTACAAAAGTGGCGTTACCTGTACTACCACTTGCTAATACACTCATGCGTATCAAGCGGCTCATCCTTTCTATTTAAGCAGTCAATCTCTCTATATGACTGCAATATACATCAGTGCAAATATACGATTTTCCCTACAGAAACTATCAGTATATTAGCTGTTTTGTATACCTTTCCTATTATGTAACTTTAGTTCATCGACCGGTTTCTTATATTTAAATTTTGATAATCACGTGCAATGAATTTCTTAATTATTATAACAATGATTAGACAAATACTAAAGTTTTTAAAATAACAGTTACACTAATTTTACAATGCGGTACTACTTAAAATATGAATAAATGCGCACGTTGGAGACACAGAAACGTCAGCCATAATAAACCGTACCAGCAAAAAGCTAGCACCGCTTCTCACATATGATGAGCTTGCAATGCTAGCTTATTACGATTCATATTAATGATTAATAATTTTAGGGTTATTATTTGTCGCTTCGACATAGTAAGTATTCGTTTTGTCCTTACCGTCATGCTTCACTTTAATTTCCCAGTTTGGTTGTAACAATTGAACATTCGTTTCATTCACGACTGAATAGTAACCAAGTCTAGCATTAATGACTTCATCACCTTTTTTCAAGTAACGATTATAATATAATGCCTCGATTGCTTTTCTCACACCAATCACTTGATGCTTCTTATCTGCACCATCTGTGGGCTTAATGTCATCCATCATTGATTGTTTATAACTAGTCGCTTTGTTATCTTCTATATTAAAGTTCAACATCGCTTTACTATTGTTCAAAATCGGGAAATTATCATACGTTTGTTCGTATTTTACAGAACCAGAACTAATTTCACTTAATTGATATTCTGAACCTTTGAACACACGTTTGTTAACATAATCTTTCAAATCTTTTAAGTTATTGTCACTGACCTTTACCGATTGACTAATGTTCGCATTTAATAATTTTCCACCATCTGATGTGGTCAAATCCGAATCGCCTTTAGCTTTAGAACTAAAGTCTTTTGATCGCCCTGTAATTTGCTCTAATTTTATACCTTTAACTGATTTATTCAATATACTAGCCGGTACTTTAATTTCTTCTTGCTGAAAATTAACTTCATTGTTACTCTCAACTTCATTAATGTGTGAGCGATTGACTTTATTAACATAAATCGATACTAACACGATGTTGACAAGAATAAACACGAAAATGAAAAGTGTCTTTGTCAGTTTCCAGTTCATTTATTCAAGCCTCCCATCGTTATAAACATACCATTCGCCATCATATTCTACATACCAACGCGGTACGAGTTCACTGTTAATCTGCACTTCAATGTGATTATGATCTGAGTTATCCTGCATTTCGTAACCGATAGCGATGTTTGTTACTTTTTCAAAATTAATATCACTATTGTTCGCTAAGCTTGAACGTACAGACTCTAATTTCGGCAACGTTTTATTATCTTCACTGTTTAAAACAACGTCGGTGCGTAATAACGAACGACGATAATCAAAGACGCCTTTTTCACCCCAAGTGACTTGAATTTGATTAGAGCCTTCTTTATTAAACGTTGGATAACCATTAAGGAAACGTTGATATGTTAACTCGCCTGACTGATTATTCGTACTAAACAATCTGAAGTCTTCGTTTAAGAAACCACCATGACCATTAATAAAATCAAAGGTTCCTGGAATCGTTTCTTCCATTTTGCTGGAACTCGCTTCATCTTCGGACAAGTTTTTATAATGATATTTTTCATTTTTATCGTTATAGTTTGCGACACCTGTATTATTGTTGTAGGTTGTAACACCACTCTTTGAACTACGAACGATGGTTGAATCGTCAAATAGTATAGCATTCATTTTCTCAACACTAATCGTGTTAAATACCATGCGATATGTTTTTAACTTTTCAGGTTTACTTGGTGCAAAAACATGCGTCGTACGATCAATCGTATCTTTGTTTGTGATGATATCTGTGTATGGTTGCATATCTTTTTTCACTGCTGCTAATGCATCTAAAAAATGATCATTTTTCGTTGTAGTTGTTAATTTTACGTAATCGTGGCGATCTTTGCTTATAGCATAAAGCACGATATTATCATCAGCATCATAATCTATGACCAAACGATTGAAATTGAAATGATTTGGTACTTTCGCATTCATGTTCAGTACTTGGCCAAGATATGTTGATAACGGTAAATCATACGTAAAATCGAATAATGTAAAATCACTGCTCAAATCAGGAATCATCAAGTTATGATCCCGACGAACATGTTCCACGGACTTCACTTCTTTATTTTTCAAAGGTTTCGTCAGTTTATTCACATTAGATACCGTCGCGATTGTACCTTCTGGATGATCATTTTTCGAATGAATAATCTGAAATGGCGTAATAGTTGTATCCATTTTGGCTGTCATAGGTGTCGTTAAAGGTTTCGTTTCACTCTTCTTACTATCTGTATTGTCGACATTTGCAATATCAGGAGAAAAGTTCCATACCATATATGTCAATACGACACTCATCAAGACGAGTAGCGCTAAAATGACAGATTTAATATGTTCCTTATTATTCATCCCAATCACCGTCTTCAATGACTTCACATGGAAGTGTGATAAAGATAGATGTACCTTGACCTTCTACACTGTTTGCCCAAATACGACCATTGTGCGCTTCCACAATCTCTTTCGAAATGGCTAGTCCTAATCCAGTACCACCCATTTTACGCGTACGCGCCTTATCTACACGATAGAATCGGTCGAATATCTTATCGACTTTATTGATAGGAATACCGATGCCATTATCTTTAATACGAATCGTCATTCGATTATAAAGTGGATTTTGTTTCACGTGGAACTCGACACGTTTATCGCCTCTAGAATATTTCATCGCATTTGTAATGACATTATCAAATACTTGCGTCATTTTATCAGGATCAAATTCTGTGAAAATCGTCTTTTTCGGAATATCTCGAATAAATGTTGTATCTTTCGCAGACATTTCATGTCGATTAATAATTTTATTAATGAACATGTTAAAGTCGATAATTTCTTTGTTGATTTGATCAGACTCATTATCCATTTTAGATAACTGTAGCAAGTCATTGACCAGTCGAATCATTCGTTCTGTTTCTTCACGGGTAACAGATAAAAATTGTGGCGCAAGTTCCTCATCTTTCCATGCACCTTCTTCAAGTGCTTCAATGTAACTATTCATAGAAGTTAAAGGTGTACGTAACTCATGTGATACATTGGCAACAAATTCACGACGCTCACGTTCAACTTGTTGTTGTTCAGTAACGTCATGTAACACAGCGATATAACCAGTTACAAATCCTGTTTCCTGCACAATCGTACTAAAGTTAACACGTGCGATTAGACCTTCTTCTTCATTTAAATCTAATAAGAAACTATCATTATTCTCTTGAATTTCTTCAAGTTTAAATTCATCTTCAAGACTTAATACACTTAACATGTAATATCCAATGATGTCTTCTTTCGCCATACCAAGCATCTTGAGTGCCATATCATTGACGATACGAATACGTCCACGGCGGTCTGTTGCAATAATACCATCACTCATATGGGTGATAACTGAGTCCAGTCTACGTTTCTCACTTTCAGTATTAGCCTGCGCTTCTTGTACACGTTTAGACAAGTTATTAAATGCTAAAGCTAATTCGCCAATTTCATCATTACCATAAATCTTCACACGTTGCGTATAGTTACCTCTGGACATTTCAACCGTCTGGTTACGCATATCGGTGATTGGTTTGGTAATCGTTCGCGCTATAAAGAATCCTAGGATGACTGTGATTAATAATGAAATAGCTGTACCAACAATGAATATTTGATTTATATTATTTAATTGGTTATAAACGTCATTAATTTTTGATTCGATATAAATATTACCAATTACCTTTTTATCGACTTTAACTGGGATATTATATACCCAGACACGGTCCTTACCACCGCCATAATCTTTTAAAATTAAATGATCGTTTGATTGTCCTAGTGATAGTGCTTTTTGGACAGAACTATCATTCGCTTTTTGATTGATTAGACTACGGTTAGACTGCTTCGTCGTCGCAATAATAATTTGGTCTTTATCTATAAAACGAATTTCTCCAATTTCTTGACGGTTGGCATACTCACTTAATAAATTTTGAATATCTTTTTGTGCATTTACGGAGCCCTTTTCGTCATATACTTTTTCAATACTAATTTCTAATTGTTTAGCGTACTGCGTAATATTCTTCTTAAAATTATCAAGCAGCTCTTTTTCAAGATTATTTGTAAAATACAGCCCGATAATTTGCATACCAATGATAATCAGTAATACATAAACAATTACAAGTTTAGTATGAAGGGATTGTAGTTGTTTTAGCCACTTCATTCGTTTCGACCTCTACTCATGTTGTTGGAGGAAATATCCAACGCCTCTACGCGTCACAATATATTCAGGATGTGACGGATCATCTTCAATCTTTTCACGTAAACGACGAATCGTTACATCGACCGTACGTACATCGCCAAAGTAATCATAGCCCCATACTGTTTGTAATAAATGTTCACGTGTCATTACTTGTCCCATATGTTTTGATAAATAATGGAACAATTCAAATTCACGATGTGTTAATTCAATATCTTCGCCACGTTTTTTAATAGAATATGCGTCTGGATAAATCACAATATCTTTAATTGTGATTTCATTCGTTACATTTCCAGTGTCTTGTGCTGGTTGTGAGTAATGACGACGTAAGTTCGCTTTCACACGTGCGATTAATTCACGCGTACTAAACGGTTTCGTTACATAGTCATCTGCACCTAGTTCTAAACCAAGCACTTTATCAATTTCTGAATCTTTAGCAGTAAGCATTATAATTGGCATTTCGTATTTTTTGCGCACTTCACGACATACTTCCATACCATCACGACCAGGTAACATGATATCTAGTAATACGATGTCTGGTTCTTCTTCATAAATTAAGTCGACTGCATCATTACCATCGTATGCACAGTACACATCGTATCCTTCTTTTTTTAAGTTAAATTCTAAAATATCAGCAATCGGTTTTTCATCATCAACTACAACAACTTTTCTAGCCATTTGCATAAACCTCTTTTCTTAAATCATTAATATTATTTTATCATTTTTTGTTCTTTATCGTTTATGTTTGTGTAAAAAATCACAGGATGTCGCTTACTATTTTTGTTATTGTGCGCATTTTCCGTCTTATAACGTATAGTAACCTATTATATAATTTACCATTTATAAGCTATTAATTCTATTTTCCAATATAAACTTATATATTACTATTTTTTATTAGTTTCTCACGGCGGATTGTGACAATGATATTTAACACAATGATGAGGTCTCTATTCCAATAATAAAATTAGGGTAATGGCAACTTCTAGTTGCACGTCATTGCTCAGAAAATAAATATCATTATTCGTTACTTTAACAATTGATGTTATGGAGGATTGGTGGCATATCACAACGAAGAAATATGTTGACAGTAGCATATGTTTGTACGTCTAATAAAGATTTTATTGTCTACGTTTATCTTTCATATCCAACCACTAAGTTACTTGAGGTTCATACATTTTAAAGAAAATGGACGAACAGATAAATCAATATGATTATCATTCGTCCATATATCTTTTATTAATATAATATTAAACGCAAAAAAATGCCTATCCTCTTGGATAGGCATTTGTACGGTCTCGACGGGAATCGAACCCGCGATCTCCTGCGTGACAGGCAGGCGTGTTAACCGCTACACTACGAGACCTAAAAAATGGTGACTCCTACGGGACTCGAACCCGTGTTACCGCCGTGAAAGGGCGGTGTCTTAACCGCTTGACCAAGGAGCCGTTCTTAAGCACAAGATAGATTATAGCACAGCCAATCTTGCCATGACAAGATATTTTTTACATAATTTTGCTATTATTTTTTGAAGAATGTTATAAGTGAAAAATTGCATTTTATTGGCAGTCTATTTATTATAATAATTACGCTATTTTTGAAATTTTTCTATTTTAGGTGCTTTCATTTACACTTACGTCTACTCTATTTTAATAGCTATTTTCGACATCAGACTTCTTACATTCAAGTATTTCATCTTAATTTTCGTTAAATATCATCTAATCTTCTAAATTATGACTAGCAAATATCGCCTTTACGTTAGTATTTTTTATCTAAATAATCGAATCGATACAGAAGCAAGCATAACAAAAGCCTCCTACCAATAAAGATAGAAGGCTCATGTATTTATAATCATTGTGTATGACTTATATAAAGTTCTACCACAATTCTTTTAATAGGTTTGTTTGTTCTCTATCTGGACCAACTGAGAAGATAGAAATTTGTACATTACATAATTCTGAAATACGCTCTAAATATTTACGTGCATTTTCAGGTAATTCTTCTAAAGTACGCACATTTGTTACGTCTTCTGTCCAACCTGGTAACTCTTCAAAGATTGGTTTACAACGTTTTAATTGATCTAAGTTTGCTGGGTACTCAGTAATTTCTTTACCGTCTAATTCATAAGCTGTACAGATTTTCACTGTGTCTAGGCCTGTTAAAACATCGATTGAGTTAATAGATAAATCTGTAATACCACTTACACGACGAGAGTGACGTAATACAACTGAATCAAACCAACCTACACGACGTGGACGTCCTGTTGTTGTACCGTATTCACGACCAACCTCTCTAATATGATGTCCATCTTCATCGAATAATTCAGTAGGGAATGGACCATCACCAACACGTGATGTATAAGCTTTACATACACCAATTACCTTTGAAACGAATGTAGGACCTACACCTGTACCAACAGTAACGTTACCTGCAATTGGATTACTTGATGTAACGAATGGATATGTACCATGGTCGATATCTAACATTACACCTTGCGCACCTTCGAAAAGTACCTTTTCATCTGCTACAAATGCATCGTCTAAGATTTTTGATGTGTCTGTTACAAATTCTTTTAAACGTTGACCTGCAGCATAGTATTCTTCAAAGATATCATCAAATGATGGACATGTTTCGTTAAACATACCTTTGAAATATGCTTGTTTATATTCAATGTTTGATTTTAATAATCTTTCGAATGTTTCTTTTTCAAGTAAATCTGCCATACGAATACCGATACGTTGAACTTTGTCTACATATGCTGGACCGATACCTTTTTTAGTTGTACCAATCTTATTGTCACCGCGTAAACGTTCTTCATATTCATCTTGTGCTAAGTGATATGGTAAAATCACTTGCGCACGATTAGATATACGTAAATTACTTGTAGGAATGCCACGTTCATTTAATCCGTCTAATTCTTTCAATAGTGCAACTGGATCAACAACGACACCGTTACCGATTACCGCTAATTTGTCTTTGTAAAAGATACCAGATGGTACTAAATGTAATTTATATGTTTCTCCGCCAAATTGAATGGTATGGCCTGCATTATTACCACCTGAAAAACGCGCGATAACATCTGACTGTTCTGCCAAGAAATCCGTTATTTTTCCTTTTCCTTCGTCTCCCCATTGTGTCCCAACTACTACGATTGATGACATGTGAGCACCTCCAAGTTTTTCTCATTTAACCATTTGATATTCTACCAATATCGAGACCATAATGCAAATAAAAATCGAACATTGATTTTCGACCTTTTTAAAAGAAAAATCATTTTAACAAATCGTCTTCAACGTCCTAAAAACCCTTTAACAGAGGCGTTGACAGTACTAATCCATCACTTTCAATACACAAACTTAACATATATCAACCCGTTCAGAACAAAATAAAAACCGTACAATTTTATCATCGCAATGATTATTGTACGGAAAAACTTTTTTTACATCATATCAGCATGTGCATAATCGATATCTGTAAATTTATTATATTGTTTCATAAAGTGTAACTTAACTGTGCCTGTTGGACCGTTACGTTGCTTAGCAATGATGATTTCTATTTCACCGTTTTCATCATTCGTTTGTGGCTCAAAACCACCATCATCGTCATCATCTTCATCGCCGCCACGGTTATAGTAATCATCACGGTATAAGAACGCAACGATATCAGCATCTTGCTCAATCGAACCAGATTCACGAATATCACTCATCATTGGACGTTTATCTTGTCGTTGTTCAACACCACGAGATAACTGACTTAATGCGATAACTGGACATTCTAATTCACGGGCTAATGCTTTTAATGTACGAGAGATTTCAGAAACTTCCTGTTGTCTGTTATCGGACGCACGTGAACCACTACCTTGAATCAACTGTAAGTAGTCAATCACAATCATGTCTAAGCCATGTTCTTGCTTTAATCGACGACATTTAGAACGTAAATCATTAATTCGAATACCCGGTGTATCATCAATAAAAATCTTCGTACGTGATAATTTACCTACCGCTATAGTAAAACGACTCCAATCTTCCTCAGTCATAGTACCCGTTCTTAAGCGGTTTGAGTCAACATTTCCAGAACTACAAATCATACGTGTGGCTAACTGATCAGCACCCATCTCTAGCGAGAAAATACCAACTGTATACATATCTTCATGCGTTGCAACTTTTTGTGCAATATTAAGTGCGAACGCAGTCTTACCTACAGATGGACGCGCTGCAAGGATAATTAAATCATTTCGGTTGAACCCTGCTGTCATTTGGTCTAAATCTCGATATCCTGTAGGTATACCTGGTGTTTGACCACTATTTTGATCAAGCTCTTCAGCTGTTTCATACACTTGTCCTAAGACGTCTCGAATGTCTTTAAAGCCATCGCTTTCACGAGAAGATGATAGCTCTAAAATTCGACGTTCTGCATCACTTAAAATCGCATCTAGTTCAAGTTCATCATTATATCCATCATTGGCAATACTATCTGCAGTTTGAATCAATCTACGTTTTAATGCATGCTTAGAAACGATATCAGTATAATACTGAACATTTCGCGTCGTTGGTACATTTGTAGATAACTCTGCAAGATATTGCGGGCCACCCGCTTCATTCAACGTACCTTCCGTCGATAATTGATCCATCAATGTTACAACATCAATTTCTTTATTATCTTCATTTAAGTGCATCATTGCACGGAAAATATGTTGATGGGCACCCCTATAAAACGACTCAGGAAGCAAAACTTCCTGAGTAGTATTAATCAATTCTGGATCTATAATAATTGAACCTAAGACAGACTGTTCAGCTTCATTGTTATGCGGCATTTGATTTTGCTCATACATTCTATCCATGAATGGTTACACCTCTTATTTCAATCCAACTTTATTGTTCAACTGTGTGTACGCGAATTGTACCTTCAACTTCTTTATCTAATTTAACAGGTACATTCGTATATCCTAGGGAATGAATTCCATTTGGTAAATCCATTTTACGTTTATCAATTTTAATATCATGTTGTGCTTTTAGTGCTTCGGCAATTTGTTTTGTACTTACTGACCCAAACAATTTACCACCTTCACCAGTTTTTGCTGATACTTCAACTTCAATGTTTGATAACGTTTCTTTTAATGCTTTAGCATCTTCAATTTCTTGTTGGCGTTCTTGTTTTGCACGTTTTTTCTGTAACTCTAATTGTTTAAGGTTACCTGGTGTTGCTTCTACAGCATAATTCTTTTTCAATAAGAAGTTATTTGCATAACCTACTGGTACTTCTTTAACTTCACCTTTTTTACCTTTACCTTTAACATCTTGTGTAAAAATTACTTTCATGCATCTTCACTCCTACTTAATTGTTCTGTAATTGCTTGTTGTAATTGTGCTATCGCCTCTTCGACTGTCACACCTTTAAGTTGTGTTGCCGCATTGGTTAAATGTCCACCGCCACCAAGTGCTTCCATTGTTAACTGGACATTTACTGAACCGAGTGAACGCGCAGATATACCAATCAGATTATCTTCACGTCTCGCAACAACATATGATGCTTCAATACCTTCTAAACTTAACAGTTCATCTGCTGCTTGTGCAACTGTTACTGGATGATAAATTTTATCGTCTGAACCATGCGCAATTGCTATGCCATTATCTTCAACTTTTACAGTTCGAATTAATTCAGATCGATTAATGTAAGTATCCACATCATCTTTTAAGAAATGTTGCGTTAAAATCGTATCTGCACCATGTGCACGTAAATAACTCGCTGCATCGAATGTTCTTGATCCTGTTCGTAATGTAAAGTTTCTTGTATCTACAATAATACCTGCATACATCACTGTTGATTCAAGACGTGTTAAACGTTGTTCTGTTGGTTGATATTCCAGTAACTCTGTTACCAATTCAGCTGTCGAACTTGCGTATGGTTCCATATATATCAACAATGGATTAGAGATGAAGCTTTCACCACGTCTATGATGATCGATAACAACTTTACGGTTTGCTTTATTTAAGACATTTTCATCTAAAACCAGTTCCGGTTTATGCGTATCAACAATCACTACGGTTGTCTTAGATGTCATCATATCCCAAGCATCATCTGATGTAATAAATCGCTCTCTTAACTCTGGCTTTTTATCAATTTCGTTCATCACGCGTCGTAATGTTGGATCAATGTCAGTCTCATTTAATACGATGTATGCTTCTAAATTATTCATCATTGCAAATCTAGACACACCGATTGCTGCACCAATTGCATCTAAGTCAGGACGTTTATGTCCCATGATAATGACTTTGTCACCCTCTGCAAGGATATCTTTTAACGCATGTGAGATAACACGCGCTCTTACACGAGTACGTTTCTCCATCGGGTCAGTCTTACCGCCATAGAAGCGCACATTACCATTAATACTTTTAATTGCAACTTGGTCGCCACCGCGTCCTAATGCTAAGTCTAGGCCTGATTGTGATAATTCACCTAAATCGATTAAATTTTCAGTACCTTCACCAACACCAATACTTAATGTTAATTGGGCACGATAACCAACACTTTTTTCACGTAATTGACTCAAGATATCAAATTTAGATTCTTCTAAGTCAGCTAATATTTTTTGATTTAAATAGGCTACGAATTGATCGGAACTATACCTTTTAAAGAATATATTATACTCAGTTGCCCATCGACTAATAACACGCGTTACCATTGAATTGATTTCCGAACGCTGCGTATCATTCATATTTTGAGTAATCTCATCGTAGTTATCTAAAAATAATGTCGCAATGATTGGTTTAGAATTTTCATATAGTTCATTTGTTTGTACTTGTTCAGTTATATCAAAGAAATAGAGGCAGTGATCATTCTCAGAATAACGTACTTGGAAATGATACTGATTATATTCTATTTCAACGGATTTCACTCTATCTAATTGCTTTAAAATGTTTGGAAATACTTCATTTACAGATTCAGAAATGACATTTGCTTCCATATGATCTGTCATAAATTGGTTAACCCATTCGATGTGATCATTTTCATCTAAAACAATGATACCAATTGGTAAATGTTTGATTGCTTTATTATTTGTTGTTGAAATTTGAGCACTCAAACCATCTACATAACTATCCATTTTCATTAAAGCTTGTCTGAATAAAATGATGCTAACAATAATCATCACGACAAGAACGATAGATGCAATTAGTGCTATAAGACTATTAAAGATAAACCATACACCCATTAAAACAATTGCTGTGATGATCATGATGACAAATGGTATTAGTAAAGCTTTCTTAGTGGACTGCCGATTCATTATTCCACCTCTATTCACTTTTTAGAATTATTTTTCATGATTCGCTTCAAATTCAAACTTAAATCGATAACACCAAGTAGTCCTACAATATGTGTCGTAGGTGTCAGTATTGTACCGATAATCAATAGTAAAATCGTTACTGCATTCGGCAAACCTTTCGCTTTACCAAAGAAATGAATAACACTTAAACCTTGAATATACATTACTAATGATAACACAAGTTGGAAGTTTAAAAGAATGCTCTGGAACACACTCGGTTGACCTGTAAATAATAAACATATGATAACAATAATGTATATCCATAATAAAATACCGCTCATTTGCCACGCGAAAAGTGGCTTAAATACAGGTGTAGCGATTTTAAATTTTCGTAAAATCGGAAATGTAACGATTAAGTTAATTAAGACGATTAAAAATGTAATGATAATGATGAAACCTGGTAATTGAACGGTCGCTTGTCTAAACCCTTCTTCTAATATTTGGGTCATATTCGCATCGGCACCGCTCATCGTAATCGCTTCATGTAATGTTTGCTTGAAAGGTTTTACTATGCTCGCTGATGGTGGAATTCTTCCGAATGTTTGTAGTAACATAAAAGCGATTAATGAAATTAAGCTCATCGCTACTGTTGTTACGTATAATATTCTTTCTTTAGACGTTCTTTCTTTGAGCAATTGACCAATAATTAAACTTGCAATTAAGACTAATATGATGGCACTTAAAACGAAAGTATTACCTAAAACAGTTGTTATAATTACTGTAATAAGTGCACTAATCCCGAAAGATTGTATTGATTTATTCCATAAAACGATACCTGGTATGGTTGCAAACAATGCAAATATTAGTCCTAAACCAGGCACTAGATATAAAGCTAAAGCGACAAATACCAACGCAATCGTTGCAATTATTGTTGCTTTAGGTTGTATTTTTGAAAACACATAAGCCACTCCCATATTTTTAACTATAGCTATTATTTTAACCTCTTTAATGGAATTTAACAATTTATAGATTGTATGCTTCTATTTCATTTAATTGAATAATAACTTTCATGTTTTATAAGTAATTAACATACTCATTTGAATCGCTTTTGTGTGCTTTCATTTTCAACATGATTATTTAATCCCACTACATAGCAATCAAGCTTGATTTAGATTTACAATTCATTACCACTCTCATGTACTCTAGATGTTTTTGAATATGATAGCTGTGATTTAGTGGCTTCATTCTTTGAAAATATATATATTATTACTTACGCTTAAAATGCTTTAAATTTAAGAAATGATATAAGTTAGGTGCCCAGGTACTAAAGTTTAGTAGGAATCCATCATGCCCAACATTATCAGGCACGAAGAAATGACGATGATATTTAAAACGTTCACCTAATGCACGAACTTGATCATCCGGATATAGCAAATCATCTATGAACCCCATCGTTAACACTTTTGTTTCTAAATTTTTAAAAACATGCGTTACGTCTGTGCGACCTCGGTCAATGTTGTGACTATCCAATACATCTAGCAGTGTCAGATAACAATTCAAATCAAAATGTTCTTTAAATTTATTACCTTGATGTTGTTGGTATGCGACTACTTCATCCGGCGTGAAACGTTCATCATAACTTTTTGATGATCGATATGTCAAAAAACCTAATTGGCGTGCAATACTTAGACCTTCCTTACCACCAAGATGAATGGCTTGCCTTGCAATTTCATTGAAAGCTCTACTATAAGATGATGTTCGGCTTGTTGCAGCAAGGATAATGGCTTTATCTACTTCAAACTGTTGATTGTAAAGTAGTTCCATTGCTTGCATTCCTCCAAGGCTTCCCCCTATTAAAATATTAATCTTGTCATAACCAAGGGCTTGTATACCTCGTTCATTCGCTCTGACTATATCTCTTAATGTTAATTTTTTAGGAAAATGAGGGTCGTTTAAAGGTGAACTTGAACCGAAAGGACTACCAATAACATCAAATGTTAAAAATTGATAATCGTGAATGGGTATATATCCCCCATCAATAATTTCTCGCCACCAACCCGGATAATCATCTGTTCCATATGTTAAATGATTGCCAGTTAATGCATGACAAACTACAACTAATGGTTGTCCATGATAACCGACATGCTCATATCTCAAACGCAAGTTATCTATGACTTCCCCAGATTCTGTAATAAATTTCCCTAAATTTAAAGTATCTACTGTGTAATTTGTCATTGTTTTTTCCTCCTTAAACAAAAAAAACTTCTCACCCTATTGAAAAGTAAGAAGTCTTTATACTTATCATTCGAGTAACTCGTTGGTTTTAGCACCGTGCTATAAAGTCGGTTGCTGAAGTATCACAGGGCCAAGTCCCTCAACTTCTCACAATAAGAAATATGAAATTGTTATGTGTTAGTTGAGATTCAGTGATGAATTACTTTATCATTTAAAATGTTGTTATCATTGTCATGCGTTAGCCAAATCGCTTACGTATACACGATTCCCAATCTTAACATAGACGATTTGTATATCAGAATTTTCTGATTACTAACAGTTTACCTAAGTTTAAATATCTGTTCAATGATTTTCAGTTATTTTTAAAAGAAAAATCGTAATGCTGCCATGATAACAATCCCACTAATAATTGTAATAGTTAAACTACGCGTGATTATAGATAAAATAACCGTCGGAATGAGCGCGATAATGTAAGGGATGTTTAATGTATACCCCTCACCATGAGGCGTCTGTTGAATAATGCTGTCTATGACAAGTGCCGTAAATAGTGTGATTGGGATAAATGATAGCCATCGAACCACGACATCAGGCAATTGCACTTTTGAAATCATGATAAAAGGTATAATTCGAATTAATAGCGTTACGATACCACACAATAAAATAAGTATTAACATGTTCATATGAGTTATCATCGTTCCATCATCACTCCTAACGCTGCTGAAATTGTGGCTGCAATTAATATTGCTAGATATGAAGGCATAAACATACTTAGCGATAACATCATTACTATGACGGCAATAATGAGTACTATGTAAATTCTTAATCGCGATTTAGTAATTGATTCAAATTGCGCAATGGCCAAAAAGATAAACATAGCCGTGATAGCAAAATCTAACCCTAGCGTTTGCGGATTTGAGATATATTCGCCAAATAAAGCCCCAGCTACACATGAAATTGCCCAAAATAAATATGCTGTGATATTAAGACCATGCATCCAACGATCATTGATAGCTTCTCCTTTTAAATAAGGTGTAATGGCGACGCCAAACGTTTCGTCAGTTACTAATGAACCTAATCCAACACGGTTCCAAAACCCATATGTCTTGAAGTTTGGTGCAAGCGACATACTTAAAAGGAACATTCTTGAATTTACGATAAATACAGTTAGTACAATCGCTGATATCGGTGTACCTGCTATAAACAACGCGCACATAATAAATTGCGCAGCACCGGCATATATAACAAGACATAACAAGACAATTTCTAAAATACTAAAGTTTTGAGACGAAGCCACAATACCAAATGAAATACCAACACCGGCATAACCCAATAATGTTGGGACACACTCTCGCACGCCTTGTCTAAAACTTAAATGTGTTGTCATCTCAACTACCTCCTTTGCCACTTTATATTTATATAATTACGAAAAAAATAATATACCTAGTCTAATACAGTTCTATATCACAAGCAATAACGTTAGACGCCGGTTTGTCTGAAGTTAGACATACCGTAGTCTTTAATCAGCTTCATATTAACTTTTTATTTTTTAGAATTTTCAATTTTTTATTTAAGACTACCTCCATATTTTCTATGGATTGTAGTTGTTTTTAAATACTAATTTTATAAATTTTTATATCTAATGATGAGTCTGGGATATTGATTCATGTACCACTCCCTTATAATCATCATCCCCTCCCCCTACCCTACTCCATCGATATTACTCATACTACATCAACGAAATCAGTATTTTATCGCTTAATTTCCTATAATAGTGATGCTCAAAATTGTTACGTTTTAGATTGTTTTAGTTCATCATAATTATCCCGTATTGTTGCTATAATGAAATGCGTTCACCCCATTAAACAACAAACTTAATTTATTGTTGTTATGTGCATTGGCTCACTACTATACTTTTACAGCACAAAAAAAGTGGCGACAGCTTCGTCACCACTTTTTAAAATATTATTTAAAGTATCTTGCCCTTGCTTTAAGTATACGTAGATATATACTTTTTAAAGCTTGTAGCTAAAGCCTTTATTTAACTGGTTTTGAAATTTGTGTTTTACCACCCATAAATGGTACTAATGCTTCTGGAATTGTTACTGTTCCATCTTCATTTTGGTAATTTTCAACAATAGCAGCAAATGTACGTCCAACTGCTAAACCACTACCATTTAATGTATGTGCTAATTCTGGTTTAGCTGCTTTGTCACGCTTGAAGCGGATGTTAGCACGACGCGCTTGGAAATCCGTACAGTTTGAGCATGAACTAATTTCTTTATAATCATTGTAGCTTGGTAACCAAACTTCTAAATCATATGTTTTGCTTGCACTAAATCCAATATCACCTGTACATAAAATAACACGACGATATGGTAAACCTAACTCTTCTAGAATTGCTTCTGCGTTTGTTGTCATTTCTTCTAAAGCATTCCATGAATCTTCAGGTTGTTCAAAACGTACCATTTCCACTTTATCGAATTGATGTAAACGAATTAATCCTCTTGTATCTCTACCTGCTGATCCTGCTTCACTACGGAAACATGCAGATTGACCAGTGAATTTTTCAGGAAGTACACCTGGTTGAATAATTTCATTACGGTAGAAATTCGTTAATGGTACTTCAGCAGTTGGAATTGTATATAATCCTTCTTTTTCTACTTTAAATAAATCTTCTTCAAATTTAGGTAATTGACCTGTACCATACATTGTATCTGCGTTCACAAGCTGTGGTACCATCATTTCTGTATAACCATGTTGTGTTGTATGTTTTGTAATCATATAGTTCATTAAAGCACGCTCTAATTGCGCACCTTCATTTGTTAAATATACAAAACGCGCACCTGAAACTTTTGCTGCACGATCAAAATCAGCCATTTTCAATTCTTCTACAATATCCCAATGTGCTTTGGGTTCAAATGAAAACTCACGTGGTGTACCCCACTTTTTAACTTCAACGTTATCTTCATCAGATTCACCTTGAGGTACATCATCACTTATTAAATTTGGAATACGACAAAGGATACCTGTCATTTTATTATCAATTTCATTTAATTGACTATCTTTTTCTTTAATATCGTCACCTAATGTGCGCATTTCAGCAATCACATCATCAGCATTTTCTTTATTACGTTTTTTTAATGCGATTTCTTCGCTTACTTTATTACGACGTGCTTTCATTTCTTCTGTTGCACTAATTAATTTACGTCGTTGCTCATCCAATTCTAAAATTTCATCTACAACTTTTGAATCATCTCCACGTAATTCAATTTTGCTCTTAACTGTGACAGGCTCATTTCTGAATAATCTAATGTCTAACATTAACCTTCATCCTTTCCCAAATAATTATCATTTATTATGGAATGACGTACGTCTTTATTTTTTAGAAAATAAAAAAAGACCACATCCCTACAAGGGACGTGGTCTACGCGTTGCCACCCTATTTAACAATTTAAGTTATAAAGATACACTAAACCTAAATTGCACTTCACTAAAATAACGGTTATCACCGATTGTTCTTTTAAATTAAGTAGGTAGATTCATATATATGTTGATTCTTGTTCACACTAACCACAAGCTCTCTGATATCGAACACTATATATTACTTGTCCTACGAACAATGTCTTATTAAGTTATTTTTAATATAGCAAACTATATTTGCTTTTTCAAGTAACGATTTCAAACATCGCTCATGTCGATTTAGTGACATGCAGTCGTTTGATAAATTGATTGCTTTAAATACTGTGCAACCGCTTCAATATCTTTATGAAATTGACGGTCATGTGTAATGGATGGCACGATACTTCGAAACTCCTCATATTTACGACGTGTTTTTGGTGATAAACCTTCAACACCTTTTAACTCTGCTGCTTGTAATGCAATAACACATTCGATTGCCAGCACACGTCTTGCATTTTCAATAATTTGATAACCATGTCTAGCAGCTGTAGTTCCCATAGATACGTGATCTTCTTGGTTCGCAGATGAAGTGATAGAATCAACACTCGCTGGATGCGCTAAAGTTTTATTTTCAGAAACGAGACTTGCAGCAGCATATTGCATAATCATCGCGCCACTTTGCAATCCTGGCTCTGGACTAAGAAATGCTGGTAAATCACCATTTAATTGAGGATTTACTAGTCGCTCTAAACGACGTTCCGATACGTTTGCTAATTCACTTACACCTAATTTAAGATGATCTAATGCAAAAGCAATAGGTTGTCCATGGAAGTTACCACCTGAAATAACAAACGTTTCATTTGCTTCCTCAAATATAAGTGGATTATCATTAGCCGCATTCATTTCAAATTCTAATTGCTGTTTAACATAATTGAATACTTGAAAACTCGCGCAATGGATTTGTGGTATACAACGCAACGTATATGCATCTTGTACACGTATTTCTGCTTGTCGCGTCGTTAATGTTGATCCTTCTAACCAATCACGCATACGCGCTGCCACATTAATCTGTTCTTGAAAATTACGAACAGCGTGCACATCATGTCGATATGCATCTATAATGCCATTAAGAGACTGATGCGTTAATGCAGCAATCCATTCAGATTGGTAACCTAAATCTTCTGATTCTATATAACTAATGACACCTTGAGCTGTCATAGCTTGCGTACCATTAATCAATGCTAAACCTTCTTTAGCCTGAAGGTTCAAAGGTTGTCTATTTAATTCTCTTAATACATCGTCACTATCCTTTTCTTCCCCTCTGTACAATACTTTCCCTTCACCAATTAATGCTAATGCTAAATGTGATAATGGCGCTAAATCTCCTGATGCACCGAGAGAGCCTTGCTGTGGGATTATCGGTATAATACGTTCATTTATAAAAAATTGTAATTGTCTCACTAATTCTAAAGTGGCACCTGAATGACCTTTTAATAATGTATTCAATCGTAAAATCATCATGACTAATGCTACTTCTTTTGAAAATGGCTCACCTAGTCCACAGGCATGTGAGCGTATCAGATTCACTTGTAATTCATTATATTGCGTCGGGTCTATACGTACATCACTAAATAACCCAAAACCTGTAGTAATACCGTAAACCGTTTCCTCATTTTCAATAATACGTTCAACTACCGCTCTACTTTTTTTGACACGTTCTAACGCATCATCAATAATTTCAATCTTTGATTGTTGTTGTAAAAATGATTTAATATCCTCAATTGTTAGTGTTTCACCATCTAAATATAAAGTCATATATGTTACCCCCTTGTTTATATTAAGTAACCCATCCTTCTTGAAGTATACGTTTTCATTTTTATTGAAACAATGGTTTTACGTACATTTATAACCTATTATCAGAGCACTATTGTAGTGCGTTAAAGGATATTAAGATTGTTGTAAGCATATTTAATAATTTATCTATTGACGAATTGCATATACAGGTATAGTATTTTCTATTGTATTTAACGACAAATAATAATGAATTCAGAAATTTATAATACATTTTGTTAAAAGTTACTATATATTTTTAAAATTGAATAAATTCGGAAAAGGCTTTTACATGGGAGGTTATATCACTATGGAAACGTTAAATTCTATTAACATTCCTAAGCGTAAAGAAGATTCACATAAAGGTGATTATGGCAAAATTTTATTAATTGGTGGATCTGCTAACTTAGGTGGTGCCATTATGTTAGCGGCTCGTGCATGTGTATTTAGCGGTAGTGGTTTAATCACTGTAGCTACACATCCAACAAATCATTCAGCATTACATTCTCGTTGCCCAGAAGCGATGGTTATTGATATTAATGATACGAAAATGTTGACGAAAATGATTGAAATGACTGACAGTATACTAATTGGTCCAGGTCTTGGCGTTGATTTCAAAGGAAATAATGCCATTACATTCCTACTACAAAATATACAACCGCATCAAAATTTAATCGTAGACGGCGATGCGATTACAATCTTTAGTAAACTGAAACCGCAATTACCTACATGTCGTGTGATCTTTACACCACACCTCAAAGAATGGGAACGATTAAGTGGTATTCCTATTGAGGAACAGACATATGAGCGTAATCGTGAAGCAGTTGATCGTTTAGGTGCAACTGTTGTACTTAAAAAACATGGTACTGAAATTTTCTTTAAAGATGAAGACTTTAAATTGACAATCGGTAGCCCAGCAATGGCGACTGGTGGTATGGGCGATACACTTGCTGGTATGATTACAAGTTTTGTTGGTCAATTTGATAACTTAAAAGAAGCGGTTATGAGTGCCACATATACACATAGTTTTATTGGCGAAAATCTTGCAAAAGATATGTATGTGGTGCCACCATCAAGACTTATCAATGAAATACCTTACGCAATGAAACAATTAGAAAGTTAGTCATTACTAATCATTGAATATAGTAAAGCATTACTTTCTAGCATAAAAATAAGACTCCCCTACATATAGGGAAGTCTTATTTTTTATTATTCTTCATCTGATGATTGTTGTATATCTTCTTCAACACGATCCATGAAATCTTGTCTTACTTCAATACGTCCATCGTCATCAGTTTCTTCTGATTCAATCACTTCAGTATGAATTGCATTTCCTGGTGTTTCATCATTTACAACCGCTTCACGTTGTTGCTCTGTACCATCTTCAGATACAGTTGAAGTAGATTGCTCATCTTCATTCGTTTCATCTTCTGCATCTTCTTTTACTTTAGCAACCGTTGAAACAAATTGATCATCACCTAAGCGAATTAAGCGAACACCTTGTGCTGCACGACCATTTTGAGAAATATCTGCAACATCTAGTCGAATAATGACACCTGCATTAGTAACAATCATTAAATCTTCTTCACCAGTTACTGTAGTGATACATACAACATTACCATTACGCTCAGTAATCGTAGCTGTTTTAATACCTTTACCACCACGATTTGATAAACGATAGTCATTAACTGGCGTACGTTTACCATAACCATTTTCAGTAACTACTAATACTTCATCAACACTGTTTGCATGAGCTACATCAAGCCCTACAACTTCGTCACCTTCACGAAGTGTAATACCTTTCACACCCGTTGCTGTACGGCCTAAAGGACGTAATGTTGATTCAGGGAATCGAATTAATGATGCATGTGATGTACCAATCAAGATATCTTCTTGACCACTTGTTAAGCGAACTGCAATTAACTCATCATCTTCTCTGAACGAAATCGCAATCTTACCATTTCTATTTATTCTTGAGAAGTTACTTAATGCTGAACGTTTAACGACACCACGTTTAGTTGCAAACACTAAGAAGTTGTCTTCACTTTCAAGGTCTTTAACAGCAATCATTGTACTAATGACTTCATCATTTTCAAGTTCAATAGCATTCACTACAGGAATACCTTTAGACTGTCTTGATAACTCAGGCACTTCATAACCTTTAAGTTTGTATACACGACCTTTGTTAGTAAAGAACAATACATGGTCATGTGTACTTAAAGTTACCAATTGACTGACAAAATCTTCTTCCAATGTATTCATACCTTGAACACCACGACCACCACGGTTTTGAGCACGATATGTAGATACCGGCAAACGTTTAATGTAGTTATTATGGCTTAGTGTAATTACTATTTGTTCTTCTGGAATTAAGTCTTCGTCCTCTAAGTCTTCAAATCCACCTAATTGAATTTCTGTACGACGATCATCACCGAAACGATCTCTAATTTCAGTCAATTCATCTCTAACTAACTGTAATAACACTTCTTCATCAGCTAAGATTGCTTCTAATTCACTAATATAATTTAATAACTCATTATATTCAGCTTCAATTTTGTCTCTCTCTAAACCTGTTAGACGTCTTAAACGCATGTCTAAAATAGCTTGAGCTTGTTTTTCAGAAAGTTTGAAGCGTTGTTGCAAGCTTTCCATTGCAACTTTATCTGTATCTGACTCACGAATCGTTGAAATAATTTCATCGATATGGTCAAGTGCGATACGTAATCCTTCTAAAATGTGGGCACGATCTTTAGCTTTACGTAAGTTGTATTGCGTACGTCTTCTAACAACTGTCTTTTGATGCTCTAAATAATGTACCAACGCTTCTTTTAAATTAATAAGCTTCGGTCTACCATTTACAAGTGCAATCATATTCACACCAAATGATGTTTGAAGTGGCGTTTGTTTGTATAAGTTATTTAAAATGACACTAGCATTTGCATCCTTACGCACATCAATAACGACACGCACACCAGTACGTAAACTTGTTTCATCACGTAAATCAGTGATACCGTCAATTTTCTTGTCACGAACGAGTTCTGCAATTTTTTCAATCATACGAGCCTTATTCACTTGGAAAGGAATTTCAGTGACAACAATACGTTGACGTCCGCCTCCACGTTCTTCAATAACTGCACGAGAACGCATTTGAATTGAACCACGACCTGTTTCATATGCACGTCTAATACCACTCTTACCTAAAATAAGTCCAGCAGTAGGGAAATCAGGACCTTCAATATCCTCCATTAACTCAGCAATTGAAATATCAGGGTTCTTACTTAAGCTAAGTACACCATTGATTAATTCTGTTAAGTTATGTGGTGGAATATTCGTTGCCATACCTACCGCGATACCTGATGCACCATTGGCTAACAAGTTAGGGAATCGAGCAGGTAAGACTGACGGCTCTCTTTCATTACCATCATAGTTATCGATAAAATCTATTGTATCTTTATTAATATCACGTAACAGTTCAAGTGTGATTTTAGTCATACGCGCTTCAGTATAACGCATTGCTGCTGCGCCATCTCCATCCATTGAACCAAAGTTACCTTGGCCATCAACAAGCGGATAACGATAACTGAAATCTTGAGCCATACGTACCATTGCTTCATAAATAGATGAGTCACCATGAGGGTGATATTTACCCATTACGTCACCAACGATACGTGCTGATTTTTTATATGATTTATCCGGTGTCATACCTTGTTCATTTAATCCATATAGTATACGACGATGTACTGGTTTTAAACCGTCACGAACATCTGGCAATGCACGAGCAACGATAACACTCATCGCATAATCTAAAAATGATTCACGCATTTCACTGGTAATATTTCGTTCATTTATTCTTGATTGAGGTAATTCAGCCATCAAGAGTTCCTCCTTCAAAAGTTCAGTTCACAGCGCTTAGAAGTCTAAGTTTGCATAAACTGCATTATCTTCTATAAATTGTCTACGGTTTTCTACAACATCACCCATTAACATTTCAAATGTTTGGTCCGCTTCAATCGCATCTTCAAGTTTTACTTGTAAAAGAGCGCGGTGCTCAGGGTTCATTGTTGTTTCCCATAATTGATCTGCATTCATTTCTCCAAGACCTTTGTATCGTGCAATAGACCATTTTGGTGTTGGATTCAATTCAGATTTAAGTTTATCAAGTTCCCTATCATTGTATACATAATACTTTTGTTTACCTTGTGTCAGTTTATACAACGGTGGCTGTGCAATATACACATAGCCTGCTTCAATTAACGGTCTCATAAATCGATAGAAGAATGTTAATAACAATGTTCTAATATGCGCTCCATCCACATCGGCATCAGTCATAATGACGATTTTGTGATATCTTGCTTTCGCTAGATCAAAGTCGCCACCGATTCCTGTACCAAATGCTGTGATCATTTGACGAATTTCATTGTTATTCAAAATTCTATCTAATCGTGCTTTTTCAACATTTAATATCTTACCTCGTAATGGTAAAATCGCCTGCGTTCTAGAGTCACGACCAGATTTTGTAGACCCCCCGGCAGAGTCCCCTTCGACTAAGAAAATCTCACATTCTTCAGGACTTTTACTAGAGCAATCGGCTAATTTACCTGGAAGACTTGCTACATCTAACGCTGATTTACGACGTGTTACTTCACGCGCTTTTTTCGCAGCAACACGTGCACGTGCCGCCATAATACCTTTTTCAACCACTGTACGTGCGACTTGTGGATTTTCATATAAAAATCGTTCAAAGTGCTCTGAGAATAATTTATCTACAACTTGACGCACTTCAGAATTACCTAATTTTGTCTTCGTTTGACCTTCGAATTGAGGATCACCATGTTTGATAGATATAATTGCTGTCATACCTTCACGTGTATCTTCACCAGAAAGTCTATCTTTTTCTTCTTTCATAATCTTGCTACTTAAACCATAACTATTTAAGACACGCGTTAATGCACGTTTGAATCCGTCTTCATGCGTACCACCTTCATACGTATGAATGTTATTTGCGTAAGTTAAAAGATTTGTGGCATATCCTGAGTTATATTGAATCGCAATTTCTACTTCAATATCATCTTTAGATTGATGAATATAAATTGGCTCATCATGAATAGGTTCTTTATTTTCGTTCAATAACTCAACGTACGATTTAATACCGCCCTCATAGTGATAGGAGTCTTCTCTAACGTTTTCTTCATCACGTTCATCTCTTAATGTGATTTGAATTCCTTTGTTTAAGAAAGCAAGCTCTCTAATACGCTGCTGTAATGTTTCATAGTTGTATACAGTTGTCTCTGTGAAGATTTCTCCATCTGCTTTAAAACGAATGACAGTACCTGTCTTATCAGTTGTGCCAACTTCTTTTAAGTCAAATTGAGGTACACCTTTTTTATATGCTTGATGATATATAGTCTCATTTCTGTGTACATATACTTCTAAGTCTTGTGACAATGCGTTTACAACTGATGAACCAACACCATGTAAACCACCAGATACTTTGTATCCGCCACCGCCAAATTTACCACCAGCATGTAAAACAGTTAAAATAACTTCGACAGCTGGACGTCCCATTTTTTCTTGAATATCAACTGGGATACCACGTCCGTTATCCGTTACTTTAATCCAGTTATCTTTTTCAATAACAACTTCAATTTGATTTGCATAACCAGCTAATGCTTCATCGATACTATTATCGACAATTTCCCACACTAAATGGTGCAAACCTCTCTCTGAAGTCGATCCTATATACATACCTGGTCTTTTACGTACTGCTTCTAAACCTTCTAATACTTGTATTTGCCCAGCACCATAATTATCCGTGTTGTTTACATCTGACAATGCAGTCACCATCGCTTTCTGTTACTTTATAATTTCACCTTGATTAATACGATACAATTTAGCGTTATTCATGATTTCATGATCAATACCATCTACAGATGTCGTAGTGACAAATGTTTGTACTTTATGCTGAATCGTACTTAATAAATGCGTTTGACGCGAATCATCTAATTCACTGAGTACATCGTCTAATAATAAGATGGGATATTCCCCAACTTCGATATTCATTAACTCAATTTCAGCTAATTTAATGGACAAAGCCGTTGTACGTTGCTGTCCTTGAGAACCATATGTTTGAGCATCCATGCCATTCACATCAAAACTTATATCATCTCGATGTGGTCCGAATAAGCTAATGCCTCGTTCTTTTTCTCTTTGCATATTATCGCTAAGAATAGACATAATTTCTTCAAGTCGTGCCGCTTCATTTTGAGCATAATCAAATTTAAGACTAGGTAAATAATTCAGCGACAACGCTTCTTTATCATTTGTGATACCAGCATGAATCGGTTTAGCTAACGACTCTAGCTCTTGAATAAAATGTGCACGTTTATCAGTTACTTTCATTGCATATTCAGCAAACTGCTGATTTAATACTTCCAACATTGTTAAGTCCTTTTTTTGGCCTAATTGTAACTGCTTTAAGTAATTATTCTTTTGCTTTAAAATACGTTGGTATTGAGCTAAATCATTTAAGTAAACAGCAGAAATTTGGCCCAACTCCATATCTATAAAGCGTCGTCTTATTTGAGGAGAGCCTTTTACAATATTCAAATCTTCTGGCGCAAATAGAACCACATTGAGGTGTCCAATATATTGAGTTAGACGACTTTGCTCTAAGTGATTCACTTTGACTTGTTTACCTTTTTTAGTTATAAACATTGTTAATGGCATCGTGCCGTGTCTATAACTAAGCTCACCTTCTATTTTAGCATAATCAGCATTAAAACGTATGAGTTCCTTATCATTACTCGTTCTATGACTTTTTGCTAAAGCTAAGGTATAAATTGATTCAAGTAAATTTGTCTTTCCTTGTGCATTTTCTCCAATGAGGATATTCACGTCAGGATGACATTTCAACGTAACCTCATCATAGTTACGATAATTTTCTAATTGGAGTGTATTTAACTTCATTGTTCACCTTGATGAATGATTAAGAAAGAACCAGCATCTTCAGGTAATTCTGGGATATCTATACGATCTTGATGTTCTAACTTTTTACCGCGACGTGTTTCACGCACTCCATTAATTAATACTTCAACGTCTTGCAAGAACCATTTTGCTTGACCACCAGATTCAATAATCCCTTCTGTTTTTAGAAATTGACCTAAATTAATGTCTCCTTCTACTACAACTTCTTGAACCAAAATAATCACTCCATTTCTTTGTATGTCATTAATATATTATACCTTTTTTTGTCACAAATTTCATTTAAAATAGAGGTAGAAACCGTTTACATATAAATAATTAATTCTTATTTTTTGGCAATACTGTCATTTTCAATTTTTTAACGCTATTTAACGGCGTTTAACTTTTATATTCAACTTGTTATTGACTATTAAAATTTTAAATTTAAAGGGCATATAAGCACACTTATTAAATTTTGGATATATTTGTCATAAATTTAATTGGCGTCTTTTATTTGCTGTTTAAAATGCTGCCAAATTTATTTTACATACGCATCTAGAATTATTTTTGCCAAAAAATAAAGGATGACGTTTTAATTAATCACGTCATCCTTTATTTATATTTATTTTTAGTAAGTTCTGATTGGTAAAATTAATTGCGTTACCGAGTCGTCACCTTTTGGTTTTAGAATAAATGGTTTCATTGTACCGAAGAATTCAACTTCAACCTCATCATTATCGATTGCTTTTAAAGCATCCATCATATATTTAGAGTTGAATGAAATTTTCAGGCTACCACCTTCAACATCGTTTGCATCAACTTCTTCTTTTACAGTACCAATTTCTGGTGATGTAGAAGATAATTCAACAACGTCATCACCTGTACTTAATTTAATAACGTTGTTACCACCTTCACGTGCTAATAAAGAGGCACGATCAATCGCATGATAAAACTCCCCATTGTCTATACTTAATTTAATTTCATAGTTTTCAGGGAATAAACGTGTTGTATCAGGATAATGTCCTTCTAATAATCGAGAAATAAAGTTCACATTTCCAACTTTAAATAAAACTTGGTTTGAAGCAAAGAAGATATCAATGTCTTCTTCATTGTCAGACATAATTTTATTTAATTCAGCTAAAGCCTTACCTGGAATGATGACATTTTTGTTTTCAGAAACATCTTCTAACTGCAACTTTCTTACAGCCAAGCGGTGTGAGTCAGTCGCTGTGCATATTAATTCATTTTCTTGTATAAGCCAGTTCACACCAGTTAGTACTGGGCGTGTTTCTGAGGTGGACACTGCAAAATTCGTTTGTGCAATCACGTTTTTAAGTACTTTTACCGACAATTGAATTGCGTCATCTCTAGAAACTTGAGGTAATAAAGGATATTGATCTGGATCTAAGCCACTTAAATTAAATTCAGAATGACCTGATGTAATTAATGTCTGGAATTGTTCATTTGTAGATAATTTAACATCTTTACCAGGTAATTTTTTTATAATATCAACAAAGAATCGTCCAGGAAGTACTACTGAGCCTGTTTCTGAAATATTGACAATATCTTCGCCATCTACAGTTTTAGGAATAGTGATTTCTATTGAAATTTCAGAGTCTGAACCAGTTAATATAACTTCATGTTCTTTCGCATCGATTTTGATACCAGTTAATATAGGTAATGTTGTTCTTGGTGAAATAGCTTTTAATGTGTCATTTAATTGTGTAATAAAATAATCTCTTTTAATAGTGAATTCCATCATTAATTAAAACTCCTTCCAGTCGTTTATATATAATTATATAGGTTTTAAGTTCTTAGTAATAGTAGTAGGTGCTGTGGATTGGTGGATAAGTCTTAAAAACATAGATTTGGCGAAGTTATACACATGTTGATAACTTGTGTATGGTGTGTATGACTTTTAAACATTATCCACAAAATGAGTTTTGCTCATCTTGCCACATTAGCATATAGAAATGTAAAAAATGATTGTTATCATTAGTGCTGTTATATAACAGATTACATTTCCCAAAGTTTCCTACTTATACATTTCTTATTTCTTTTTCAAGATTCTCTACTTCTTGTTTAAAAATAGGATCTTCTTTTAAATCTTTAGATATTTTTTCATGAGCATGAATGACGGTCGTATGATCACGCCCACCAAATTCTTCACCAATTTTAGGTAATGAGAAATCTGTAAGCTCTCTAGACAAGTACATAGCTATTTGACGCGGATATGCAATTGACTTTGTACGTTTTTTTGCACTGAAATCTTCAATTCTAACATTATAGTACTGGCCTACAATTTTTTGAATATCTTGGATGGTAATCTTTTTAGATTTTGGTGCTTGAATGATATCTTTTAAAGCTTCAGCAGTTAATTCAGTTGTAATTGGTTTTCCTAATAATTGTGAATATGCAAGTAAACGTGTTAATGCACCTTCTAATTCACGAATATTAGATTGAATTTGATTTGCTATATAATTTAAAGCTTCTGGTGGAATATCTAATTTTTCTTCTTCAATTTTCTTCTGCAAAATTGCCATTCGAGTTTCATAATCTGGTGGCGTAATATCAACAATTAGCCCCCATTCAAAGCGTGAACGTAATCGGTCTTCTAATTGTGCAATTTCCTTTGGTGGTCGATCACTCGAAATAACTATTTGCTTGTTATTCTGATGCAATTCATTAAAAGTATAGAAAAATTCTTCTTGTGTTTGTACCTTGTTTTGTATGAACTGAATATCATCGATTAATAAGACGTCGATATTACGATATCTTTCTCTGAAAGCTTCACCTTCGTTATCACGAATTGATTTAATAAATTCATTTGTGAATTTTTCACTTGATGTGTAAATCACTTTGGCATCTGGATTATTATCTAAAACATGATGACCAATGGCATGCATTAAATGGGTTTTTCCTAAACCAACCCCTCCATAGATAAATAATGGATTGTACGCTTTGGCTGGTGCTTCGGCTACAGCTAAACTTGCTGCATGTGGAAAGCGGTTACCAGGTCCGATTACAAAAGTGTCAAATGTGTTATGGGCATTGAATTGCTCTCTACCAAGCACATGATTATCCTCAGTTGTTTCAGTAGAAGGTTTTGTTGTTTCTTTTGGAGTAGCAGTTTCATTATTACTATAATTTGCTAATTCTTCAGTAGTAATAAAGTGAGGTTTAACTTCATAGCCTACAACATCAAATAAGATTGCTTGGATAATTTCAGCATATTGTTGATTTAACCAATTTGCATTAAAAGGAATACTCGATAATACGATAGCTTCACCATCTTTAATCGTGTAAAGCTCAGTATCTTTTAGGAAAGTTGAGTAACTTACAGCTGATAATTTTTCTTGAGCAATTTCAAGCACTTTTTCCCAAATTTCTTTTTCCGACATAAATTTACTCCATCTTTCTTAAATTTTTAAGTTATACACAAAAATAACAGCCGTGGATAACTTCTAAACACACCATGTTAATAATTATCCACAAGTTAATAACAATCGGTGGATAACTTTATCCTGTTTATTAGTTATGCACAGTATTTTTATGTAAATATCAATAAATAAATCCTTATAAAATCATGAGTTGGACGACTTATCCACACAATTATACTTTTTCAGTTCTCTATATGTCAAATACCTGTGAATATGTTGCTAAAAATAGTATAACTTTGTGTGTAATTTCTAATTATCCACAATTCTGAAAACTATAAATGTGCATAAGTGGATAACTTTTCCTTCTATAGAATATCTGTTAGTGAGTGTATCAAAACAGCTTGGGAAATAATTTATAAAGTATGTATAAGAACTGTATAAGGTATTCAAACATTGTAAACACTCATGCTTCGGACCAAACTCATGGTGATGTTATGAAATTTGATTGCTCGCATCGTGTATTTCTATCTTTAATCGATAAAAGTAAAAAAATTGAGCAGTAGTATAAAATGAACTTGCGTTATAAAAAGGATTTTGTTATATTGTAGTAGTTGCTTGAATTATGACTAGATAATCAATGAGCTAATACGAGAATTTTAATCTAAGAAACGCAAAATCTTATCTATTAAAGTGATCAGAGTCTGCATAATCTGGTATATTAGATAACTGTATAAAGATGGAGGTGTTTTGCATGGTAAAACGTACTTATCAACCAAATAAACGTAAACATAGTAAAGTTCATGGTTTCAGAAAACGCATGAGCACAAAAAATGGCCGTAAAGTTTTAGCGCGCCGTCGTCGTAAAGGCCGTAAAGTTTTATCTGCATAAGATCACTGACTCATCAGTGATCTTTTTTTTCGTTTAAATTAAGAATAAATAGAAATTTATGTTATAAGCTCAATAGAAGTTTAAATATAGCTTCAAATAAAAACGATAAATAAGCGAGTGATGTTATTGGAAAAAGCTTACCGAATTAAAAAGAATGCAGATTTTCAGAGAATATATAAAAAAGGTCATTCTGTAGCCAACAGACAATTTGTTGTATACACTTGTAATAATAAAGAAATAGACCATTTTCGCTTAGGTATTAGTGTTTCTAAAAAACTAGGTAATGCAGTGTTAAGAAACAAGATTAAAAGAGCAATACGTGAAAATTTCAAAGTACATAAGTCGCATATATTGGCCAAAGATATTATTGTAATAGCAAGACAGCCAGCTAAAGATATGACGACTTTACAAATACAGAATAGTCTTGAGCACGTACTTAAAATTGCCAAAGTTTTTAATAAAAAGATTAAGTAAGGATAGGGTAGGGGAAGGAAAACATTAACCACTCAACGCATCCCGAAGTCTTACCTCAGACAAACGTAAGACTGACCTTAGGGTTATAATAACTTACTTTAAAATGTATTCACATCGTTGAAGGAGGCGAGTAGCAATATGGATTTAGATACAATTACGAGTATTTCAACACCAATGGGTGAAGGGGCAATTGGAATTGTTCGATTGTCTGGACCGCAAGCCGTTGAAATTGCTGACAAATTATATAAAGGAAAACATCTTTTAAATGATGTTCCATCACATACGATTAATTACGGTCATATTATTGATCCAGAGTCTAAAGAAGTGGTTGAAGAAGTTATGGTGTCTGTGTTAAGAGCGCCAAAAACATTTACACGCGAAGATATTATAGAAATTAATTGTCATGGTGGTATTTTAACGATTAATAGAGTGCTGGAACTTACTATGACATATGGCGCTAGAATGGCTGAGCCAGGTGAATTTACAAAACGTGCCTTTTTGAATGGTCGTATTGATTTATCTCAAGCTGAAGCAGTTATGGACTTTATTCGCTCGAAAACAGATAGAGCTTCTAAAGTTGCGATGAATCAAATTGAAGGTCGTCTAAGTGACTTAATCAAAAAACAACGTCAATCTATATTAGAGATACTCGCTCAAGTGGAAGTGAATATTGATTATCCTGAATACGATGATGTTGAAGATGCGACTACTGAATTTCTTTTAGAGCAGTCTAAAGAAATCAAACAGGAAATTAATCGTTTATTAGATACCGGTGCGCAGGGTAAAATTATGCGTGAAGGTTTATCTACAGTTATTGTTGGTAAACCAAACGTAGGTAAATCATCGATGTTAAATAATTTAATACAAGATAATAAAGCGATTGTAACTGAGGTAGCAGGTACGACTAGAGATGTCTTAGAAGAGTACGTCAATGTTCGTGGCGTGCCATTAAGATTAGTTGATACTGCTGGTATACGTGAGACAGAAGATATAGTAGAGAAGATTGGTGTTGAACGCTCTAGAAAGGCTCTTAGCCAAGCAGACTTAATTTTATTTGTATTAAACAATAACGAAGCATTGACTCAAGAAGATTACACATTATATGAAGTGGTTAAAAATGAAGATGTAATCGTAATTGTTAATAAAATGGATTTAGAGCAAAACATAGATATTAATGAAGTTAAAGATATGATAGGTGATACGCCATTAATTCAAACTTCAATGTTAAAACAAGAAGGTATTGATGAATTAGAAATACAAATTCGAGATTTGTTCTTTGGTGGAGAAGTACAAAATCAAGATATGACTTATGTTTCTAATTCAAGACATATTTCATTATTAAAACAAGCAAGACAAACGATACAAGATGCGATTGATGCAGCAGAATCTGGTGTGCCTATGGATATGGTACAAATTGATTTAACTAGAACTTGGGAAATATTAGGAGAAATTATTGGTGAGACTGCAAGTGATGAACTCATCGATCAGTTATTCAGTCAATTCTGCTTAGGTAAATAGTAATTGAAATAGACGGAATACCGTCTTAAGAAGGCTAGTAAGATATCAAATAAGGAGGTTTATATTGTGGTTCAAGAATATGATGTAATCGTTATAGGTGCGGGACATGCAGGTGTAGAAGCAGGTTTAGCATCTGCAAGACGTGGTGCTAAAACATTAATGCTAACAATAAATTTAGATAATATTGCATTTATGCCATGTAACCCATCTGTAGGTGGACCAGCTAAAGGTATCGTTGTTCGTGAAATTGATGCTTTAGGTGGACAAATGGCAAAAACAATCGATAAAACACACATTCAAATGAGAATGTTAAATACAGGTAAAGGACCTGCTGTAAGAGCACTAAGAGCGCAAGCAGATAAAGTACTTTATCAACAAGAAATGAAACGCGTGATTGAAGATGAAGAAAATTTGCATATAATGCAAGGTATGGTAGACGAACTTATTATAGAAGATAATGAAGTTAAAGGTGTACGTACAAATATTGGTACAGAGTATTTATCTAAAGCAGTAATTATTACAACGGGAACATTTTTACGTGGTGAAATCATTTTAGGTAATATGAAGTATTCAAGTGGACCAAATCACCAATTACCATCAATCACATTATCAGACAATTTAAGAGAACTTGGTTTTGATATTGTTCGTTTTAAAACAGGTACACCACCGCGTGTAAATTCAAAAACAATTGACTATTCGAAGACTGAAATACAACCAGGTGACGATGTAGGTCGTGCATTCAGCTTTGAAACAACAGAATATATATTAGATCAATTGCCATGTTGGCTAACGTATACTAATGCTGAAACACACAAAGTTATCGATGATAATTTACATCTATCTGCAATGTATTCAGGGATGATTAAAGGAACCGGGCCACGTTATTGCCCTTCAATTGAAGATAAATTTGTTCGATTTAATGATAAGCCGCGACATCAACTTTTCTTAGAGCCTGAAGGTCGTAATACAAATGAAGTATATGTGCAAGGATTGTCTACAAGTCTTCCTGAACATGTGCAACGTCAAATGTTAGAGACGATACCAGGTCTTGAAAAAGCAGATATGATGCGTGCCGGCTACGCAATTGAATATGATGCGATTGTGCCAACGCAGTTATGGCCTACACTTGAAACGAAAATGATTAAAAACTTATATACTGCAGGTCAAATTAATGGTACATCTGGTTATGAAGAAGCAGCAGGACAAGGATTGATGGCAGGTATTAACGCTGCAGGTAAAGTGTTAAACACAGGCGAAAAGATATTAAGTCGTTCAGATGCATATATTGGTGTCTTAATCGATGATCTTGTAACTAAAGGTACTAATGAACCTTATCGTTTACTAACATCACGTGCAGAATATCGTTTGTTACTACGTCATGATAATGCTGATTTGAGATTGACGGATATGGGATATGAACTTGGTATGATTTCTGAAGAACGATATGCACGTTTTAATGAAAAACGTCAGCAAATTGATGCGGAAATTAAGCGTTTATCAGATATTCGTATTAAACCAAACGAACATACGCAAGCGATTATTGAACAACATGGTGGTTCTCGCTTAAAAGATGGTATTTTAGCTATCGATTTATTACGCAGACCTGAAATGACTTACGATATAATTTTAGAAATTTTAGAAGAAGAACATCAATTGAATGCAGATGTTGAAGAACAAGTAGAAATACAAACAAAATATGAAGGTTATATCAATAAATCACTACAACAAGTTGAGAAAGTTAAGCGTATGGAAGAGAAGAAAATTCCAGAAGACTTAGATTATAGTAAGATTGATAGTTTGGCGACTGAAGCGCGAGAAAAATTATCAGAAGTAAAACCTTTAAATATTGCACAAGCTTCTAGAATATCAGGGGTAAATCCAGCAGACATATCTATATTATTGATTTACTTAGAACAAGGTAAACTCCAAAGGGTGAGTGACTAATGACTGTAGAATGGTTAGCAGAACAATTAAAAGAACATAATATTCAATTAACTGAGACTCAAAAACAACAGTTTCAAACATATTATCGTTTACTTGTTGAATGGAATGAAAAGATGAATTTGACAAGTATTACAGATGAACACGATGTATATTTGAAACATTTTTATGATTCCATTGCACCTAGTTTTTATTTTGATTTTAATCAGCCTATAAGTATATGTGATGTAGGCGCTGGAGCTGGTTTTCCAAGTATTCCGTTAAAAATAATGTTTCCGCAGTTAAAAGTGACGATTGTTGATTCATTAAATAAGCGTATTCAATTTTTAAACCATTTAGCGTCAGAATTACAATTACAGGATGTCAGCTTTATACACGATAGAGCAGAAACATTTGGTAAGGGTGTCTACAGGGAGTCTTATGATGTTGTTACTGCAAGAGCAGTAGCTAGATTATCCGTGTTAAGTGAATTGTGTTTACCGCTAGTTAAAAAAGGTGGACAGTTTGTTGCATTAAAATCTTCAAAAGGTGAAGAAGAATTAGAAGAAGCAAAATTTGCAATTAGTGTGTTAGGTGGTAATGTTACAGAAACACATACTTTCGAATTGCCAGAAGATGCTGGAGAGCGCCAGATGTTCATTATTGATAAAAAAAGACAGACGCCGAAAAAGTATCCAAGAAAACCAGGGACGCCTAATAAGACTCCTTTACTTGAAAAATAATGCATAATCCTTTACAACTAACATAAAAGGAGCGAATGGATAATGAAAAAACCTTTTTCAAAATTATTTGGTTTGAAAAACAAAGATGACATCATTGGACATATTGAAGAAGATCGCAATAGTAATGTTGAATCCATTCAAATTGAACGTATCGTTCCCAACCGTTATCAACCAAGACAGGTGTTTGAACCAAATAAAATTAAAGAACTTGCTGAATCAATACATGAACATGGTTTATTACAGCCTATTGTTGTAAGACCGATTGAAGAAGATATGTTTGAAATTATTGCTGGAGAGCGCCGATTTAGAGCAATACAATCACTAAATTTACCTCAAGCAGACGTTATTATTCGTGATATGGATGATGAAGAGACGGCTGTTGTTGCATTAATTGAGAATATTCAAAGAGAAAATTTGTCTGTTGTTGAAGAAGCGGAAGCCTATAAGAAATTATTGGAAATTGGTGATACAACGCAAAGTGAATTGGCAAAAAGTTTAGGTAAAAGTCAAAGCTTTATTGCAAATAAGTTGCGTTTATTGAAGTTGGCGCCGAAAGTACTACTTCGCTTAAGAGAAGGTAAAATTACTGAACGCCATGCGAGAGCGGTATTATCATTGTCTGATAGTGAACAAGAAGCGTTGATTGAGCAAGTCATTGCACAAAAACTAAATGTGAAACAGACTGAAGATAGAGTACGCCAAAAAACTGGGCCCGAAAAAGTCAAAGCACAAAACCTTCGCTTTGCACAAGATGTCACTCAAGCACGAGATGAGGTAGGCAAAAGTATCCAAGCGATTCAACAAACAGGACTACATGTTGAGCATAAAGACAAAGATCATGAAGATTATTATGAAATAAAAATTCGAATATATAAACGTTAGTAGTAGGATGTCGTATACATGATGACTAACACATAAAAGACAAAGCTAAGATCATAACAGCTTTGTCTTTTTTTGTTTTACGTGAAACATAAAAATTTATATTTATATGTTGATTTGAAAATTACAGTTAATGGTAATTTTCAATAATTTGAGCTGGATATACTTTCATTTGAACCCTTTATTGCTAGTTTATGAAAGTATCATGAAAGCTTTATGAACAT
>VNIU01000119.1_pt1 | contig 45566 bp, 56 predicted proteins | sample 7248601 | NCBI WGS metagenome assembly VNIU01 (sample SAMN12251564, study PRJNA551026) | human skin metagenome | isolation source: skin samples from healthy patients and patients infected with Netherton Syndrome | host: Homo sapiens | place: France:Paris
TTAAATTATAAAAAAACACTTCCCAATAAACGGGAAGTGTAAATGTTGTTCGCCAAAAATTAACGTTTTGAGAATTGAACAATCAGAAATGAAAGTTATCAAATGCTAGCATATCCTTTCATATCAATAATTATGACATATAAAAATACTTATGTAATAATAAAAAATTCATTGCTAAGGATATAACTGGCACCAATTAACACCATAAAATAGACTAGTCAATTACTTCAAATTTAGGTAATTCTTCAATTAATTCTAATGTTTTCATACTTACAGTAATTATAGATAATAATAAATTCAAGATATATTTTGGATCATTACTAAATTCATTTGGATCATCTGTAATACCTGATTTTTTATCGATTTTTACACGATATTGATCTATAATCCATTCTATTGCTGGACGCCCATTAACAACATACTCATAGGCTTTTTCAGGTATGTTTCTAATTGTTATATGTTCATTATAGATGATAGTATCTAATACATCTTTTTTAGGATGTTTCATTTTAGTAACCTTATAATTGGGATTTGGATTACTTATCACAACCTCTACACCATTCCAGCTAGGTTGTTCTTCATAATTTAAATGTATCTTTGCTAATTTGCGCCCAATCTCAATATATTTATCTTTATCTTTAACATCTGGAATACGTGGCAATGCTTTCCGTAAATCATTAGAATATTTTTTTCGATATTCTACAGAATGTAACAAACTATATACAAAATAAAATTCTTCATCATTTAAAATATTACTATTCTTTCCATTAAGTAGCCCGTCACTTTCATAAGTATAACGTGGGAAATTTCTTGATTTACTAATCATATCCATAAATGTCACATTATTAGTAATTAATGTAGAAAATTCTCCCTTATATCCTGCGCCGGACACATTAATCAACAAATTTTTTGAACTCGCAGTTGGAAAAGTCATGTAACTTTTACGGACATTTTCATTTAAAAATCGATTCCTATATAAATATTTTTTGGTAAATGGACGATACATTGATATCATAATACTTTCACTATCAAATTCTGTTTTTTCACGACGTGCAGCTCTTTGTTTTAAACTGCGTGACCAAGATACTTTTTCCTCATTATCAGTTACATATTCTACAACAGTTTTATCATTTAGTTTAACTTTTATATTTTCCAGCTTATCAACTTCTAAATTATAATTTTTAATCATTCGTGATACATTTTCTTTTATTTGATTCTTAGAAAAATTACTTACCCAAGCGTCCCTATTCGTAACAATCCCTATATCTTTGATATTAAAAATAGCATTTTTTTCATCAGCAAGAGCCATATAATTTATATAATTAACATCACGTTGATTTATCCAATCATTATTTTCATCAGGTTTTATTGAATTCCATTTTATACCATTAATTGATTTAGTATCTGTTAAAATTTTTAATTTGTCATCACGGTTTAAGTAATCTCCAATATCATGATAATGAATTTTATGATTATCACTTCCGTCTTTTACCAGGATAGAAATTGCTATAGGAGTTCTACTCCCCCCACCGAATACATTTCCTGATTCTTTTTTCCTTTGTTCTCCCTGTGTTCTTGCATCTCCTCGTAAATTAAAAATATATAAATGATTAAATTCTTCAAATAGTGATTTTCTAAGTCCATCTGCTGATTGACTGTCTATATATGAACCATTCGACACAAATCCAATAATACCTTTCCCATTCAAGCGGTTGGAAGCCCAACGAATGGATAGTACATAACTGTCATACATTCCTAAAATGCTACTTGTTTTTGATTGTTTTACATATGTTTCTGCTACTGATTCAAACAATTTAGGATACTCTAAATTCTTATTATTATCATTTTCACTTGATTGTCCTTTAGAGTATGGTGGATTTCCAATAATAGCTGTAATTGGTACTTCTTGTTGTCTTTTTAAACGTTCGTCATTATTACCAAAATAAGTATCATCAAGAGTATGTTCATCTTCTGTACTTTCAAAAGTATCTGTTAAAACAATCCCCTCAAATGGAACATAACCTTGTTCATCTCCATTTATCTCATCAAATGTAGATTCGATATTAATAGCAGCAATATAATAACTTAATAGAATAATCTCGTTAGCATGTAACTCTTGAGTAAATTTACGTGTGATATCTGATAGTGTAATTTCTCCGTTTTCCATTTGTTTTTTTAGATAAGTTAAAGTACGCACTATAAATGTACCTGTTCCTGTAAATGGATCCAAAATATGTACGCTTTCACTTGCTAATGATTTTCCAAAATGTTTTTTCAATGCTTCATCTACAGACTTTACTATAAAATCGACAACTTCTATTGGTGTAAAGACAATACCAAGTCTTTCTGTAGTTGATTTGAATGCTGTACTAAAAAACTTATCATATAGAGTAATTATTATTTTTTGCTTATCTTCTGCTTTATCTATTCCTTCAGCTCTCATTCTTACAGACTCGTATAAAGGAGCAAGGTTTTCTTGTTCTTTAGCAAACCCAGACTTTTCTAATTCTTTAACGATATTCTCCATCGCTGTTGATACAGGATTATTATTAACAAAACTGTATTCTGAAAATAGTGCTTCAAATATTGGTTTTGTAATTAAATGTTGAGAAAGCATTTCAGCTGCCTGATTTTCATCAATACTATCATTAATATTATGCTTTAATGAAGATACGAATTTTTTAAATTCAATAGAAATTGGGTCATTTTTATCTTCTAATTTCGTTTTTATCCAACTAATTTGCCTTTGGGCAATTTTAGCAACATCAGCAGACCAATTTTCTAAATACTTTCTATCTCCGACTTTTTGTACAATTTTACCAAATATGGCACCCTCAAATTTATCCCAATCAAATTCTAATTGGGTTTGTTCATGTTTTTCACCAGGTTCAGTACCATCAGTTATGTTTTCAATATTATTTTCTTTGCTAGGTGCACCACCAATTCCTATTACCTTTAATTGTTTAGGCTTCGCAATATTCAATTTATCTACCATCGCTTCAAATCTTTCATCAACAGAACGTAAAGCATTAATAATCTGCCAAACCGCTTCATAATGCTTATTATTATCTAATACTGTTTCTGGAGTCTCTCCTGAAGGTATAACAACTGGTAGGATGATATAACCATAATCCTTGTTTTCTGATTTACGCATAATACGTCCAACAGCTTGTACTATATCAACTTGTGATTTTTTAGGCGCTAGAAAAATAACTGCATCTAATGTAGGAACATCTATACCTTCAGTAAGGAATCTAACATTTGATACAATTCTAGCTTCGTCTGAAGGTTTATTTGGATCTGCTAACCAGTCAAGTACTTCTCCTTTTTGTAAAGCATTCATTGAACCATCAGCATGCTTCATTGAAAGTTTAGTTGTTTGTTGATCAGTTGAAGCACCAATATATTCATTTACAACTTCTTCAAACTGTTTTGATACTTTTTTTGAGTCTTCAATTGTTCTAGTGAATGCAATAGCACGTTCTAATGGTGCTCCATCATATGGACTATTCTTTATCGGATTCTTATATCCATTACGACGCATCATTCCATTCCAAATTCCTACTATTCTACCAACATCATCTATATTAAGCCCATTTTCTGGGTCTGCAAGTGTTTTCTGCATATCTTTTTGAATAGCTGTTTCATCAACAGCTAAAACCATAACTTTATAATCTGTTAAAATTCCATGTGATACGGCTTGTCCAAAGCCCATACGATAAAATACTTCACCATATTTTGTTTCATCATCCATTGAAGATAAAAGAATACTTTTATCTTTAGCATTTTTCTTAGCATTATCACCGTATATCTTAGGTGTTGCCGTCTGATACATTCTTAATTTACCTTTAACTTTTTCATTATCATGAACTTTAGTAAATACACTAGCATCTTTATTCATTTCATGCGCACCAGTAGTTCTATGTGCTTCATCAGAAATAATTAAATCAAATTCAGGAAAACCTTCTTTTTGAGCATCACCTATTACATCAATACTTTGGTATGTACTAAATACTACTGTCATGTCTCTATCAGATTGAGTTTCTTTAATGTCACTCCAGTTCTTCAATAGTTGGTCTTTAGATGTTGTAGCAGGATAACCAATATCAGTAGCCTTGATATCTTCCGTTCCATCACTTCCTCTAGAAGCATCCCTGTCAGATGTAACAGCCATACTTGCAATTTTTAATTCTGTATCATTGTTCCATCCTCTAAGTGTTTGAGTTAATAACTGAATACTAGGAACAAGATATAATACTTTAAATTGATTATTCGCTTTTTTAGATAATGCTTCAGAAATTTTCAAACTAGTAAATGTCTTACCAGTTCCTGGTGCCATTATTAATTGACCACGCTCATTTTTCTCAAAATGATTAATGGCATTTTCTAAAGCTGTTTTTTGATAAAAACGTAGTTCTTTAGGATTTTTAATAGTCAGTTCTTCTGGTCTTTCAAAATTAAAATCTGACCAATTAATTTGAGAATTTCTTAAATCTGATAATCCAAGTATTTCTATATTTTTTTGATTATTCTCTATCGTAGACCTTGCATTTTTATTCCATTCATCTACTGTAGAAATAATTAATCCTCCCTGGTAATATTTAGACCCAGTTTCAGCAACAAAAGAGTTGATTTCAGATTTACCAATAGAATTTTTATAGAATTTTGCTTGTATGGCAATGATATCTCCATTAAATTGTTCTGCTACCAGATCAACACCCTTATCTTTTTTATCTGGTAATCCTAATTCATTTGGTACATCTCTTAATTCCCACACATTCTTATAGAGAGCTTTATATGTAGGTTCATTTTTTAAATATGTTAAAACTAATTTTTCAAAAAGAGTACCTTTTTCTCGCTGTATATTATTAGAAGTTTCTTCTATTTGTTCAAGTAAATTATCAAAACTAGTGATATTATCTTCTTTTTTCGTATTCATATTAACCTCCAAAGAGTACTATTTTTCTTATTATCTCACATCTAATAAGCAATGAATATCAAATTTTGAATGAAAGAAATTCATAAAGCGTCGTCCCAAAATTCAAAATTATATTCAATTTTTTCTAATTGATACTACTAAAATTATTCATTATGTTTAAAATCATAAATACTCAAACATTTCATCTGTGTTATCTACTTGGATCAATGCAACATCTTTATCTAATAAAACTAAAGATTGCGATAAAAGTAATAACTGTGTTAACATTCACTACTTAATTTATATATACGAAAGCAACTCCTATTATTTAGCCCCTTATTGAAAGTAATATTTAAATATTACTCATGTTTGGATGATAAAGTTTTCGATATTTCACATTAGATACTAATACTAAAGGACTAATACCTTCATTCTTTTTCAGCTTTCTAACAACCTCAATTAATGCTTCTTTTTTATCATCATCAAAATTTGCATCAGCATAATCCATCAACAACTGTATATTTTCATCTATAAATATCCTATCTAAAATTTGTTGGTCTTTGTTTAAAACATACTCTACCGATTTATGACTCATATCAAAGTATTCTTTTAAGTCAGACATATTTTGTCTAGCTTCTTCATCATAATAAAGTTCACGAGACACTTTTAAACTATGTATTTCATCAAAAAAAGACGATGCAATTGAAATGCCAGTCTGCTTTATAGTGTTTTCCTGTACATCATTTATTAAACTCTTGATATTTTCATTATAATAACAGTAATAAAATAATACATTGGTAAAATATTCAAGTGTATAATGTAATTCAATTTCTTCTTCTTTATTTTCTACTTCTATATCTAAGCTGGGTAAAAACATGTTCACCAAATCTTCTTTTGAAAATATATAACCTAAGAATGCTGTCTTACCTTTACGTCTAACCAATTTTTTTAAATTTTCCAAATTTTCTTCTGAAGGTCGATCTTTTCCAATTCTCCAATTTTTCACTTGAGTTTTACTTATCCCAAGATTAGTTTGTATCCACTGTTCACCTATTGACGAAATTTTATATCGTACATCAAAATCTTCTTCATGTGGGATATTATTATAAAATTCTTTTAATTGTCTTTTAACTAATTTATCAGGAAAAAAGTGACTTTCACAAAGTGTTTCCACCTCATATTGAGACGTTTCATCTACAAATTCAATTAAATTATTAATATTTTCGATAAAGGTCTTTTGATATTTCTTTTTTATTTTTTTATTGATGTCTACCTTTTCACTCATTTTAGTAACATCTTGATTATCAAGGTTTACATACATATCAAAAGCACCAAAGTCTAAAAATTTCTCCAATATATCTTGTGCTTGAGGGTTATTTTTATGATCATCTAATATTTTTTTCTCTGTCTCTCCAGTCGACGACATATTCATTAATATGTTATCAATCTGATTATAAAAAGTATGTACAACTTCTCTCAATTCTCTATATTCAGTCTTATAATATAAGCTTTCTTTATTAGATGACCATACGTTAAGAGCATATTCTCTTAATTTAGTTAAATTTTTATGATTAGGTTTACTATATCCATTTCTCCAATTTGATAAGCTATGTATGGATATTCCAGAACACTGTGCAACTTCTTCTATACCTATTCCATTTTTACTAAGCTCTTTCAAAAAAGTTTCTATATGCTGACTCAAATCTCTATTTTCCATATAAACAACTCCTTTTTGTTATAAAATTCACAATCTTTCATCTTTTTCCACTTTGCCTTAAAACCCAAATTTAGCCATGATAATCTTTAAGTATGCAAGATAATTTCTTGTACCTACACTTTATCATTTTTATAGTGCGCGCTAAATCAATGGATAAAAATTATTAAATAAAAAATTCAAAGGAGTTTTTAATCATGAAAATTCAAACAAAATTTAGAAAGAATGGATACTCTAGTAACACAGCACTTGAGTACATTAACAATAACAAACCAATTTATAGCTTAAGTACTGAACTTTTTCCTCAACAACGTTTTGAAGATAATCAACCAACAGGTGAAATTATTGCATACAAAGCATGGTTTTCTCAGGAAGGGCTGCCACCTTTCACAGTTAAATTTGAAACTGAAATCAGCCTTCCTAAATATTTGTCTATGATTCAATTTGACGATTTAGAAGCTTGCGAAATACGAAATAACGTTTACTTCAAAGCTTCAAACATTAAGGAGGTTAAATAATGAACCAAAAAGCACTTGAAAAGTACCTTCTTCAAAGTTTGAATATGGCCTTAGGCTCAATGATACAAGGAGAAACAAGTTACACTAATAGTTTTACTTGCCAAGTGAAGGAAGATGGTTTCATTTTTCTTCCTCACTTGCCTTCAGGCTATATCATAGATAATGATTTGTATCAGAAAATTTTCTTAATTGCTAGTGCAGCGTTATATCCAAGATATACGTTGCTCAAGCAAAATTCTGCTTACTTTATACCGATAGATACTGATGATATGCATATACAACGTGCTCTATTTTTCCCTTGGAAAAGAGGTGTTTCTGAACGTCTTGTGATTGCTGATTTAGATCAATTTACATCATCACTGAGAGACAATCAAATACCTATCATGAAAAACTTAACTATTAACTATAACAAAATTACATCTATAGCCATTGCTGGAAATTCAGGGAGTGGCAAATCATATACACTGACATACTTGTTAAATATTTTAAAATCGATGTCTGATTTAATCATCGTAGACCCCAAATTTGATACACCAAGCCGTTGGGCTAGAGAAAATGATATTCCTGTCATTCATCCAAGTCAAAATCGCTCTAAGTCTGACTTTATATCTGAAGTTAACGAAAATTTAAGCCAATGTTTAACAACTATTCAACAAAGACAAACCATTCTCTATGATAATCCTGACCATCAATTTAAGCATATTACAGTTGTAATAGATGAAGTACTGGCTTTATCAGAAGGTATCAATAAAACAATTAAAGATGCTTTCTTCTCGTTACTTTCACAAATTGCGTTGCTCGGGCGTGCGACAAAAGTTCATTTATTACTCGTATCACAACGTTTCGATCATAATACAATTCCTATATCTGTAAGGGAACAGCTCAATGTATTAATCCAAATTGGTAATATAAATAAAAAAACAACCCAATTTTTATTCCCCGACCTTGACCCTGAAGGTATTGTTGTTCCTATAGGTAAGGGTACTGGGCTAATTCAAATAATTGATAATGAATCGCCGTTTCAAGTTCTTCCACTCTTGTGTCCAACTTATTATACGAAAGCTGGTGTTTTATAATGACTAAAACCTATTTCATGCGTATTTATAATTTAATCATCTATCTATTCATTTATGCACTATTTGCTTTACTTTTTGGTGGACTATTTCATTTTCTAAGTACATTACTGTCAATGATTGATATATTAAATCTTACTCGAATTATTTATTCTATCAATCTATCTACAAATTTATTACTTAAACTCAGTATCAGTTTAGTAATTATTGCGTGTTTACTTATTGTGATTGACATAATTAAACGTATGATTAATGACTCCATATGGAATCATTTCAAATCTGTATATTACACAATATCCTTCCGTCATTTTTTAGCTCAAAGTGATATGACTGAAGATACATCATATTGGGATAAGAGCGATAACACAAAACATAATCCAATCAACCAGAATTTTAATAAAGCAATTAAAAAATGTGTGGTCGATGTAAACAAAGATAAAGTAAGGATTTTTATTAAAGTACCTCGTATGCAACAAGCACAAAAACTATTAAAAGAAATGGAGTCAGATATCAAAGAAGAAATTTCAAGTAGCCATCCAGAATACTATTTTTCATCACCACAGCGTATCAGAAGGCATATATGGTATGAAGGTCAAAAACGAAATTAATTGGCGCTGTGGTTCACAAAGTGAAAACCACAAGCGCCAATGTATTTAAATTGAATGGGGGCCACTACGACCCCCCATTCTATCAATAATCAATAATCAAATTAGAAAGCAGGTAATAATTTTGAAAAAAGAAAAACGATCAACTAAATGGGCGTTTCTTATTTACGAAGAAAGTGTACCTGAAAATTACTTAGAAATCTTAGAAAGTATCCATGTACCGTTTGTATTAAGTCCATGGCATAACATAGACACCAATTCAAGTACAGGTGAAATTAAGAAATCTCACAAACATGGAGCATTATTTTTTGATTCATTAAAAAGTTATTCACAAGTATCTGAATTAATTAGCGAAAGCTTAAATGGTCCCACTCATGTTGAAATAGTTATGTCTCCAAAAGGAATGTTTGACTATTTTACACACGCCCAAAATCCTGATAAAACACCATATAATATCGATGATATAGAGTATGGAGCAGGCTTTGATATCGATAAATTCCTGTTGGAACAGAACTCAAAAAATTTCATGAATGAAGTAATCGATATTATTGAAATAAATGATTTCACTGAATTTCAAGATCTTGTAAAATTCGCTAGAGATAATAACAATCTTTTACTAGATCTAATAGTTGATAGAACATATTTTTTTGCACGATACTTAGATTCAAGACGACATCATCCAGTTAAAAATAAGGAGGAAAACTAAAATGAAAGACTCACCAATCTTATTAACCAGACAACAAGCATCAGAATTGCTTGGAATTGATCCTAAATCGTTTGATAAATACATCCGTAATCATCCTGAATTCAAATCATTTATGATTGGTAAACAAGAAAGATTTGTAAAATCAAAAATTATAGAATTTATTGAAAATCACTGTTTAGATTAGTCAATTAGTTGAAGTAAATGAAAAATTTATATATCTTTATATAGACTAGTCTATTTTATCATTCAAACAGAAAGGTTGATAAAATGGCAACTATAAAAAAACGAGGAAACTCATATCGTGTAACAATCTCACTATATAAAAAGGGTGTGTATAAAAGAGAATCCAAAACATTTAAAGATAAAAAAGATGCTGAATTATGGGCTCTTGAGATGGAATTAGAAAAGGGTCGTGGAAAAAATATAGCTGATCGTACTACCAAGTTTTCCAATTTCTATAGAAATTGGGTGGAGATAATTAAAAAAAATGAGGTAAGAGAAGCAACATATATCAACTACATGCGAACAATAACAATTATTGAAACGTTCTTTACTGATATACAACTAAAAAACTTAAATGATATTGTAATACAGCGAAAACTTGATATATATGCCCAGACTCATTCTAAAAAAACCACTAAAGAATTAATGTTAAAAATTAAAGGGTCATTGAAATATGCATATGCCCGTGGTTTAATATCAAATGATTTTGGTCATCTACTTAAGGCAAAAGGAAAAGAGACTGAAAAAAAGAACATCCCTCTTTCAATCACTGAATTTAAAAAACTCAGACATTATTGCCTATCAAATCAAGAAGATGAATTTAATGTTTTAGTATTATTAGCACTTGAAACTGGAGCTCGTAGAGGGGAATTATTGGGTATTACAAAAGATGATATTTTTAAGTATGGTATTAAAATACAACGTTCAATAAGCCCTACTAACTCTGACATTAGCTTAAAGACAAAACATTCTAAACGTGATATTACTATTAATAAAGATGTTTATAACGCTTTGCTAAAATTGTCTTCTAAGAAAGCTGATTATATATTCAAAACTGATGGTTTTCATCAATCCAAACAATTGCATGATTTACTTAATAAGTTGGATATTCAGAAAACAACTTTTCATGGCTTACGAGATACACATGCTTCATTTTTATTCTCTAAAGATATCAGTATAGACTATATATCAAGGCGTCTTGGACATAATTCAGTACTAACTACTCAAAATTATTATCTTGAATTAATGCCAGAAAAAAAGCATCAGCAAGATGCTGATGCTTTAAATCTATTAAATGAATTGTCTCTTTAACACCAACTGACACCATAAAATGACTTTTGATGTTGAATTAATAACAAATCGATTAACGTTTTGAGAATTGTGGTGAACGACGTGCTTTTTTAAGACCTGGTTTTTTACGTTCTTTCATACGTGGGTCACGAGTAAGTAATCCAGCGCGTTTTAAAGAACCTCTGTATTCAGGATCTGCTTCTAATAATGCACGAGCGATTCCGTGACGGATAGCTTGAGCTTGTCCAGTGAAACCACCACCATGAACGTTAACTAAAACATCATAGTTACCTTTAGTTTCAGTTACATCAAATGGTTGGTTTAAGTCTAAAATTAATGATTCGAATGGTAAGTATTCGCGTACGTCACGGTTATTAACTGTGATGTTACCTTCACCTGGTACTAAACGTACACGTGCTACTGAGTTTTTACGACGGCCTGTGCCTCTATATTCAACTTGTGCCAATGTAATTTCCTCCTTCTAATTAACCACGTAACTCGTAGTTTTCTGGTTGTTGTGCAGCGTGTGGATGTTCAGCGCCACCATATACAAATAATTTTTTACCTTGTTTTTCACCTAAGCGTGAACTTGGTAACATACCTTTGATAGAAGTTTCTAATAAACGTTCTGGGTTTGTTCTTCTTAATTCACCAGCTGTGATTGATTTTAAACCACCTGGGTGATTTGAATGACGGTGGTACATTTTATCTTGTTCTTTATTACCAGTGAATTCGATTTTTGAAGCGTTGATGATGATTACATAGTCACCAGTATCAACGTGTGGTGTATAAGTTACTTTATTTTTACCGCGTAAGATAGCAGCTACTTCAGATGATAAACGACCTAATGTTTGGCCTTCAGCATCAATAACATACCATTTGCGCTCAATGTTTGATTCATTTGCCATAAATGTTTGACGCATAATAATTGTCCTCCTAAAAATAAATGCTTCGTTCATTAATTGCAGTACGAATAAATCACATTCGAACCTATGTTTATTGCACTAACAACTATCATTATTGTTACGATTTAAAAGCGTAAGATTTCATTTATTTCATTAACTGTTGTTCTGCTTTGCTTATATATCTTGTAACACAATAAGTTTCCGGGGCTTATCGTGGGGTGATATAAAACAATACCGTTAATAATCATATAATTTCACAGTACTTTTGTCAATGACAATTAGTGTTTTTCCAACGATTTTTTGTAGTGTATTTTTACATCTTTCCCATATTCTTGTATCAATTCTTCTGGGCTTAAATAAATCTTTTCTAAATATAATCCGTCAGGTGGAGCTGTGAGAGGCACATTATTTCTATTTTTGTCCTCTAAGAGCTTAGGGACGTCATTAGGTTCACGCTTTCCTTTTCCTACTTCAATTAAGAAAGCTACCAATACACGGACCATATTATAAAGGAATCCAGAACCTGTTACGACATAATCAAACCCTTCTTTAGTAGCAACAATTTCACTCTGATATAGTGTTCTTACTTTGCTTTCAACTTCTGTTTTCTGTGAACAAAAACCGGTAAAATCATGTGTACCTATAAATTCTTGAGCAGCTTTGTTCATTTTATCATAGTCTAATGTTTCATTAACAAATGTTTCAGTACCACTCTTAAAAGGATTTCGATGATTACCTTGATAAACTTTGTAACGATAGCGTTTGCCTACGCAGTCATAACGACAATGAAAATACTCGTCGACATTTCGTACATTTTTAACGTAAATATCATCTGGTAAAGCTCGATTCATCGCATATTGCCATTGTTTGTTATCAATATTCAATTCGGTATCGAAATGAAAGAATTGCTGATACGCATGCACACCCCTGTCTGTTCTGCTTGAGGGATGAATTCGTACATGATGTTTATGCATTCGTTTAAGAATCTTTTCAAATTGTTGTTGAACAGTTCGTCCTTGTTGCTGAATTTGAAAACCTAAAAATTGGTTACCTTGATAAGCAATTTCAACTAATATACGCAATATTTACACTCCTGAAAATTTTAAAATAAATAATATAGTAGCGATAGGTATTAAAAGTAAGACTGTTAATGTGTCTTTATATTGCCAATGTAATAACCTATAGCTTGTTCGTTTGATGTTAATATCATAACCTCTGACTTCCATTGCTATAGCTAGTTCTTCTGCTCTTTGAAAGGCAGAAATAAATAATGGAATCATGATGGGTATAAAAGCTCTAATTCGTGTTATTAAACTTCCTGAACTTATTTCTGATCCTCTAGATTTTTGAGCAAGTATAATTTTTTCTAATTCGTCCATTAATGTTGGTATAAACCTTAGAGCAATAGACATCATCATACTTAATTGATGTACTGGTACTTTAATCACTTTAAGAGGTACAAATAATTTTTCAAAAGCATCTGTTAAATCAATCGGACTAGTCGAAAGTGTCATGATTGTTGCAATCATAACTATAAAAATCAATCTTAGTGATATGTAAATTCCTTCCATAACACCATTTGATTCAATAGTGATAAACTTCCATTGAAATAATACGATACCTCCATTAGTAAATAACACATGCATAGAAAAAGTGAAAACCAAGAAGAAAAAGATAGGTGTTAATCCTTTAATTAAAAACCAAAAAGGAATACGTGCTAACTTAATAAATAATATTATAAAAAGAAACAACCATGCATATGTACCTAGTGAATGACAGAAAAAAATTAAAAGAATAAAGAAAAAGACAAATATTAACTTAGCTCTAGGATCAAGCTGATGAATAATTGATTGCATAGGAAGATATCGTCCAATGATTAATTTATTCTTCATGATGCCACTCCTTATACAACTTCACAAACTCTTCTTCATTCATGGCAAGCTTTGGAAATAACATATTATATTTTTTTTCGATATCTTTCTGTAACTTCACTACTTTAGGCAACTCTATATGCCACTTTAATAATTGCGTTTTTTGATTAAATAAATTTCTAGGATTTGATTTTTCTACTATCGTCCCTTTATTCATTACTACAACTTCATCTGAATAACGTGCTACATCATCCATATCATGTGAAACAAGAATAATCGTTTTATTTTCTTCTATTTGTATTTTCTTTATTAAAGACATGACTTGGTGTTTACTATTCGGGTCTAACCCAGCAGTCGGTTCATCCAGAATAATTACTTGTGGATCCATAGCCAAAATGGAAACAATGGCTATTTTTCTCATTTGTCCTCCCGACATTTGAAATGGAGAGGATGACATCACATTTCTTGAAAAACCTAATTCAAGAAGAAGTTGAAAAGCTTTGTCTTTAACATTTTTTAGGTTCATATTAAAATTTTTAGGTCCAAACTCAATTTCTTTTTCAACGCTATCTTCAAATAATTGGGATTCTGGAAATTGAAATACTATACCTACTTCTTTTCTTATGTGACGTAAGTGCTTGTCTTTAGTTTTATTTGTAACTTCTAAACCATTAATGTTGACTGAACCTGTAGTGGGCTTTAATAAAGCATTCAAATGTTGAATCAGAGTGGATTTCCCACTTCCAGTTTGACCAATAATTGCATAATACTTGCCCTGTTCAAGAGTTAGTGAAACGTTTTTAATAGCTTCAAATTCATAAGGTGTCCCTTGTTGATAAATATAACTCACTTGATTAAATTGTATACTCATAATTTTTTAATCAACCCTTCATAAGTTACATAAGTTGAATCAAAACCTAAAAGTCGATTCATTTTCAAAGGAAATGGTAAGTCCAATCCAACCGATATTAGTGCCTCTTCGCACTTAAAAATATCTTGAGGTGTTCCTTGTTTAAAAACAGTTCCTTTATTCAATACAATGATTTGATCAGCATGCATTGCTTCATCTAAATCATGAGTGATTGAAATAATTGTAACATGATTATTTACTTTAACTTCATTTACAAGGTTAAGTAAAGATGACTTTCCATGAGGATCTAGCATCGTTGTCGCTTCATCTAAAATCAGCACATCAGGATTAAGTGCAAGTACCCCAGCAATGGCAACACGTTGTTTCTGCCCTCCTGAAAGTGAATGGGGTTCATCATCGGCTTTATTTATCATATCTACTTCAGTTAATACTTGATTAACTTTAGATACCATTTCTTTATAAGGAACAAGTTGGTTTTCAAGACCAAAAGCAACATCAAATTTAACTATAGAACCTACAAATTGATTATCGGGGTTTTGAAAAACAATTCCGATATGTTTCCTCACTTCTCGCTTATTTTGAGAGTCTACTGGTAGATTTTGAAATAGAATTTGTCCTTCACTTGGTTCTTCTATACCTACCATAAGTTTAGCAATAGTAGATTTTCCTGAACCATTGTGACCTACAATAGAAGTCCATTGTCCAGCTGGTATTGAGAATGAAACGCGATTTAATGTGAAAGCAGCGTCACTTTGATATTGAAATGATACATCTTTAAATTCAATGATAGGATTTGACCCATTCACATCAACCACTCCTAATATTTTTATATCACTAAACATTCTACAATAATTCAAATTGACTGTATATCAGATATGTATAATTTAATCATTTGTAATATGAATTATAAAAAAAGCTATAGTGTTATTAACTATAGCTTAAATAAAAAAGCGCGCACCCCATCAAATGTTGAGTTCACGCTTAAATAATTATTTAGTTGGATGGGGTACTCTGAGCTAGACAATATTTGTATGTGGCAAACATTATCGTTGCACTCATTTGCTTTATATATAAGTAGTAAGTGTATTTATTAAGGTAAGAGTAAGGATAATGAAATCTAATTGTAAATTATCCTACCCTATTTAAATTATACTAATTCGATAATTACTGATTCAGCACCGTCACCGCGACGTGGGCCTACTTTAAGGATACGAGTGTAACCACCTTGACGTTCATTATAACGTTCAGCGATTTCACCGAATAATTTTTGAAGAGCAGTTTGTGTTGATTCATCTTCATTTAAGATTTCAACATTACGTAAAGTTTTAGCTGCATTACGACGAGAAGCTAAATCTCCTTTTTTACCTAAAGTGATTAATTTCTCTACAACACTGCGAACTTCTTTAGCACGAGCTTCTGTAGTTTCGATACGTTCACTTACGATAAGAGATGTCGCTAAGTCACGTAACATTGCTTTACGTTGATCAGAAGTACGACCTAATTTTCTGTAACCCATGAGTTAACCTCCTTTATCAATCTTCTTTTCTTAATCCTAATCCTAAATCTTCTAATTTATATTTAACTTCTTCTAGAGATTTACGACCTAAATTACGCACTTTCATCATGTCAGCTTCAGATTTATCAGCTAACTCTTGTACAGAATTGATTCCTGCGCGTTTTAAGCAGTTATAAGAACGTACAGATAAGTCTAATTCTTCAATAGACATTTCAAGTACTTTTTCTTTTTGATCTTCTTCTTTTTCAATCATGATTTCAGCGTTTTGAGCCTCATCAGTTAGACTTACAAAGATATTCAAGTGTTCAGTCATTATTTTAGCTGCTAATGATACTGACTCTTGTGGTGTGATTGAACCATTTGTCCAAACATCTAAAGTTAATTTATCAAAATCACTACTTTGACCTACGCGTGTATTTTCAACTGTATAGTTTACACGTTCAACAGGTGAATATAGTGAATCAACAGGAATTACACCAATTGGTAAATCACTAGTATTATTTTGTTCAGCTAATGCGTAACCTCTACCCTTATTAGCAACAAGACGCACTTTAAGATGTCCACCTTTAGACACTGTTGCGATTTTAAGTTCTGGATTTAAAATCTCAACATCGCTGTCGTGAGTAATGTCACTTGCAGTTACTTCGCCTTCATCTTTAACATCAATTTCAAGAGTTTTGTCTTCTTCAGAGTAAATTTTTAATGCTAATTTTTTAATGTTCATAATAATTGTTGAAACATCTTCTACAACATTGTCTACTGCTGAAAATTCGTGTAAAACTCCTTCAATTTCGATGTACTTAACGGCTGCACCTGGTAATGAAGATAGTAGGATACGACGTAAGGAGTTTCCTAGTGTAGTACCGTAGCCACGTTCAAGTGGTTCAACAACGAACTTACCGAATTTAGCATCTTCACTAATTTCAATTGTCTCAATTCTAGGTTTTTCAATTTCTATCATTTACAAATATCCTCCTTAAATACGTCGACTAGATTTAAACTGTTTGCTCAGTGACCTGTAACAATACAATCATAAATTAGACGCGACGACGTTTTGGTGGACGACAACCGTTGTGAGGTACTGGAGTAACGTCTCTAATTGCAGTTACTTCTAATCCTGCAGATTGTAATGCACGGATAGCTGATTCACGGCCTGGTCCAGGTCCTTTAACTGTTACTTCTACAGTTTTTAAACCATGTTCCATAGCTGATTTAGAAGCTGTTTCTGAAGCCATTTGTGCTGCGAATGGTGTTGATTTTTTAGATCCTTTGAATCCTAATGCACCAGCTGATGACCAAGATAATGCATTACCGAATTCATCAGTGATAGTTACGATAGTATTATTGAATGTTGAACGGATGTGAGCTACACCATTTTCAATATTCTTTTTCACTCTACGTTTACGAGATACTTGTTTACGTGCCATTAAATTTTGCCTCCTTTACCTATTATTTTTTCTTATTAGCTACTGTTTTAACTGGACCTTTACGTGTACGAGCATTGTTTTTAGTTTTTTGTCCACGAACTGGTAAGCCACGACGATGACGAATTCCGCGGTATGATGAAATTTCCATTAAACGTTTAATGTTTAAGTTTTGTTCACGGCGTAAGTCACCTTCTACTTTGTAGCCATCTACAACTTCACGGATACGACCTAATTCATCGTCAGTTAAATCTTTAACGCGAGTATCTGCTGATACGTTAGCTTCTTCTACAATTTTATTAGCAGTTGAAGTACCAATACCATATACGTATGTTAATGAGATAACAATGCGTTTTTCACGTGGAATATCCACTCCTGCAATACGTGCCATATTAATTTACACCTCTCTTTTATTAACCTTGTCTTTGTTTGTGCTTAGGATTATCACAAATTACCATTACTTTACCTTTACGTTTAATGACTTTGCATTTTTCGCAAATTGGTTTTACTGATGGTCTTACTTTCATTTTTATACCTCCCTATATTATGGAGTGACGATTATTTATAACGATAAGTAATTCTTCCGCGTGTTAAATCGTACGGAGACATCTCAACAGTTACTTTGTCGCCAGGTAGAATACGAATGTAATTCATTCTGATTTTACCACTTACGTGAGCTAAAATCTCATGACCATTTTCTAATTCTACTTTAAACATTGCGTTCGGTAAAGTATCTAATACAGTACCTTCTAATTCAATTACATCTTGTTTAGCCATTGATTAACTTCCCCCTTTTTGCAATAGTAAGGTAATCGTCAATAGACAACTTAACGATACGAATCTATTCGTGATGGTTTAATATAAGTTCAACAAAAATACGGGAATTAAATATCGTTATTTGTCACTCATTCTGTTAAATTTACTCTAATACTCACTGAAACATAGATCGTATAGTGTTGATCTATTATAAATGATCTAAGATATCAATGACATCGTTGGTTACTTCGTCAATATCTTTTGAACCATCAATGTTTTTCAAGACACCTTTGTTGTTGTAATATTCTAAAATAGGCTTAGATTGTTTAACATTAACGCTCAAACGATTAGATACTGTTTCTGGATTGTCATCTTCACGTTGATATAACTTTCCACCATCGATATCACATATACCATCAACCTTTGGAGGATTAAATACAAGATGATATGTTGTACCACATTTCTCACAGATACGACGACCTGTAAGACGATTCATTAATTCTTCCTCAGGAACTTCGATATTAATGACAGCATCAATTTCTCTATCAAGCTCAGACATAATTTGACTTAATGACTCAGCTTGATCTATAGTTCTTGGGAATCCATCTAACAAGAATCCTTTTTTTGCATCGTCTTCAGAAATTCTTTCTTTAACGATACCTACAGTAACTTCATCAGGAACTAATTCTCCACGATCCATGTATGATTTAGCTTCTTTACCTAAATCAGTTTCATCTTTAATCGCTTTTCTGAACATGTCACCAGTAGAAATATGTGGTATTGGGAATTTCTTAACAATTTCACTCGCTTGAGTACCTTTACCTGCGCCAGGTAAACCCATTAAAATGATATTCATAAATGCCCTCCTACAAATTATCTACCACCAAAGCCTTTATATTCTTTTTGAGTGACTTGTGCTTCTAAAGTTTTCATAGTTTCAATAGCTACACCAATAACGATCAAAAGACTCGTACCACCAATTTGAATTGATTGTGGTAAGCCCATAAATTTAGTCGCAATTATAGGTAAAATAGCTATAGCTGCTAAGAAAATTGAACCAACAAAAGTCAATCTATAAAGTACTTTAGTAATATATTTTTTTGTTTGTTCACCAGGTCTAATTCCTGGGACATAACTACCTTGCTTTTTAAGGTTATCTGCCATTTTTTCAGGATTAACTTGTACAAAAGCATAAAAATATGCAAATGCAATAATTAAAACTACATAAATAATCATTCCAATATTACTTGATGGGTTGGCAGTATCAGCAATATTCTGTGCCCATTCTGCTTTCGGGAAGAATAAAGTCAATGTTCTTGGTAACAAGAAAAACGCCATCGCAAAGATAACTGGAATAACACCGGCAGAGTTAACTTTCAAAGGTAGATAAGTTGCTTGTGAACCTAATCGTTGAGCAGATTGTTTCTTTGCATATTGAATAGGTATTTTACGTTTAGCTTCAAGAACAAATATTGCGCCTACTGTTAGTAAAATCAAGGCTACAATCAATCCTAGTATTTTCAGCCAAGCAAGTGAAGTATCGTCTTGACCTACAAACACTGATTGTGCAAATTGTTCTAGACTCGAAGGTAAAGTTGATAATATACCTGCAAAGATGATAAGAGAAATACCGTTACCAACACCAAACTGTGTGATTTGGTCACCAAGCCAAATTAAGAAAGCTGTTCCCGCTGTTAATACAACTGCAATTAATAAATAACTCATAACAGACTTTTCTATAATAAGTTGTCCTTTGAGATAGTTATTAAATTGGAAAGCCATACCTATAGATTGGATAAAAGCTAAAATTATAGCAAAATAACGAGTTACGTTATTAATTTTTCTTCTACCCATTTCACCTTGTTTTGCCCACTCTGTAAATTTAGGAACAATATCCATTTGCAGTAATTGCATGACGATGGATGCAGTGATATAAGGCATGATTCCCATCGCAAATATTGAGAAACGTTTCAAGGCACCGCCACCAAAAGTATTTAATAACTCAGTGGCACCTTGAGATCCCTGTGGATGATTAAAGGCTTCAGGATTAACTCCTGGAGCAGGAATATACGTTCCTATTTTAAAAATAACTAACATTGCTAGAGTGAAGAAAATCTTGTTACGCACTTCCTTAGTTGTAAAGAAACGCACAAGCGTTTGAAACATTAGATCACCTCGTGTGCTCCACCTTTAGCATCAATAGCTTCTGCTGCTGAAGCTGAGAATTTATGAGCTTTCACTGTCAATTTCTTATCAAGTGAACCATTACCTAGTATTTTGATACCAGATTTTTCATTCTTAACAACACCAGATTCTACTAATAAAGCTGGAGTTACTTCAGTACCATCTTCAAATTTATTAAGTTGGTCTAAGTTAACAATAGCATATTCTTTACGGTTAATGTTAGTGAAACCACGTTTTGGTAAACGACGGAATAAAGGTAATTGTCCACCTTCAAATCCTGGTCTTACTTTACCACCTGAACGTGCTTTTTGACCTTTTTGACCACGGCCACTAGTTTTACCGTTACCAGTTGCAGCACCACGACCTACACGATTACGTACACGACGTGATCCTTCAGCTGCTTTTAACTCATGTAATTTCATTTCGGCACCTCCTTAATTATTTTTCTTCAATTGTTAATAAATGCTTAACTTTGTTGATTTGCCCACGAATTGCAGGGTTATCTTCAACAACTACTGAACTATTAGTCTTTTTAAGACCTAAAGCTTCAACAGTTTTACGTTGTGTTTCAGGACGACCAATAACACTACGAGTGAGGGTAATTTGTAATTTAGCCATAACTTATTTTCCCTCCTTAATTGTATAATTCTTCTACAGATTTGCCACGTAATTTAGCAACATCTTCTGCATTTTTTAAGTTTTGTAAACCGTTGATAGTCGCACGAACCATATTAATAGGAGTATTTGATCCTAAAGATTTACTTAAGATATCAGTAATTCCTGCTAACTCTAATACGGCACGAACTGGTCCACCAGCGATAACTCCTGTACCAGGTGCAGCTGGTTTCATAAATACGCTACCTGACCCATATTGACCAGTTATAGTATGAGGAGTCGTACCTTCTACACGTGGAACAACTACTAAATCTTTTTTAGCTGCTTCAACAGCTTTTTTGATAGCTTCTGGTACCTCTTGCGCTTTACCAGTACCGAAACCTACACGACCATTTTTATCTCCAACAACCACTAATGCAGTGAAACGGAAACGACGACCACCTTTTACAACTTTAGCAACACGGTTAATCGTAACAACGCGTTCTTCAAATTCTTTAGTTTCTTCTTCTCTACGAGCCATGAATGTGTCCCTCCTTTAAATTAAAATTCTAATCCATTTTCTCTTGCAGCATCAGCTAAAGCTTTAACACGTCCGTGGTATAAATATCCTCCGCGATCGAAGACGATTTCTTTAATACCTTTATCGTTAGCTTTTTTAGCAATTTCTTGACCAACAGTAGTTGCTAAGTCAACTTTTGAAGCTGATGTGTTTGCAATATCTTTATCTTGTGATGATGCTTGAGCAAGTGTTACGCCTTTAACGTCATCAATAATTTGTGCATAGATGTGTTTGTTTGAACGATACACATTTAAACGTGGCTTTTCAGCTGTACCTGATAATTTAGTACGAACACGAGCATGTCTTTTCAAACGTACTTTGTTTTTATCAATTTTACTGATCATTTCAATACTCCTTTCTTTAGAGTGTTATCTATTATTTACCAGTTTTACCTTCTTTACGGCGTACATATTCACCTTGGTAGCGAATACCTTTACCTTTATAAGGTTCTGGAGGTCTTACAGAACGAATGTTAGAAGCAATCGCACCAACTTGTTCTTTAGAAACACCAGATACTTTAACAGTTGTATTTTTCTCAACAGCAAAAGTAATGCCTTCTTCTGCTTTAATTTCAACTGGGTGAGAGTATCCAACATTAAGTACTAAATCTTTACCTTGCATTTGTGCACGGTAACCTACACCAACAAGCTCAAGTGTTTTTTCGTAACCTTGAGAAACACCTAGTACCATATTATTTAATAAAGCACGAGTTGTACCATGATCTGTTCTGTCTTCTTTAGAATCAGATGGTCTTACAACTTCAACTGTGTTTTCTTCTTGTTTGAATGTCATTCTTTCATTTAAAGTTCTTGATAATTCACCTTTAGGACCTTTAACAGTTACATGATTTCCATCAAAAGTTACTGTTACGTCACTAGGGATGTCAATAATTTTCTTACCAACACGACTCATGTTATGGCACCTCCTTATTATTTATTACCAAACGTATGCGATAATTTCTCCACCAACATTACGTTTTCTTGCTTCTTTATCAGTGATAACACCTTCAGAAGTTGAAACTAATGCAATACCTAAGCCATTTAATACTTTTGGCACTTCATTTGCTTTAGCGTAAACACGTAAACCTGGTTTAGAAATACGTTTTAAACCTGTGATAACACGTTCATTGTTTTGACCATATTTCAAGAATAAACGAATAACACCTTGTTTATCGTCTTCTACATATTCAACATTTTTAATGAAACCTTCACTCTTTAAGATTTCAGCAATTTCTTTTTTAATATTAGACGCAGGTAATTCTAATTTCTCGTGGCGAACCATGTTAGCGTTTCTTACACGAGTAAGCATATCTGCGATTGGATCTGTCATTGTCATTGATTGTTGCCTCCTTTCAGACTCTTATATATTACCAGCTAGCTTTACGTACGCCAGGGATTTGCCCTTTGTAAGCTAATTCACGGAAACAAATACGGCATAATTTAAATTTACGATATACAGAATGTGGACGACCACAGCGTTCACAACGAGTATATTCACGTACAGCGAATTTTTGTTTTTTTTGTTGCTTAGCAACCATTGAAGTTTTAGCCACTTTATTAGCCTCCTTTTAGAGATTATTTGCGAAATGGCATACCGAAGTTTGTTAACAATTCACGAGCTTCCTCGTCAGTGTTAGCAGTTGTTACGATAACAATATCCATTCCTCTAACTTTTGTTACTTTATCGTAGTCAATTTCTGGGAAAATTAATTGTTCTTTAACACCAAGTGTGTAATTTCCACGACCATCAAAAGCTGTTTTAGAAACACCTTGGAAGTCACGTACACGTGGTAATGAAACTGCAATGAGTTTGTCTAAGAATTCATACATTCTTTCTCCGCGAAGAGTGACTTTCGCACCGATTGGCATACCTTCACGTAAACGGAATGTTGCAACTGATTTTTTAGCTTTTGTTACTAATGGTTTTTGACCAGTAATTAATTCTAACTCTTCAACAGCATTGTCTAAAACTTTAGAATTTTGAACTGCGTCACCTACACCCATATTCACAACGATTTTCTCAATTTTTGGTACTTCCATCACTGAACTATAATTGAATTTTTTCACTAAGTTTTCAGTAACTTCTGTATTAAATTTTTCTTTTAAACGGTTCAAAGTGGATCCTCCTTTCAACTAGTTATTAATTATTAGCTTTAATTTCTTCGCCTGATTTTTTAGCGATACGAACTTTTTTACCATCAACTGTTTTATATCCTACACGTGTAGGTTCATTTGTTTTAGGATCTAATAATTGTACGTTAGAAACATGGATTGCTGCCTCTGTTTCTAAAATTCCACCTTCAGGGTTTAATTGAGTTGGTTTTTGGTGTTTTTTTATAACGTTAACACCTTCCACAACGACACGGCCTTTTTTTGGTTCAGTAGCTACTACTTTACCTTCTTTACCTTTGTCTTTACCTGCGATAACTTTTACGTTGTCACCTTTTTTGATATGCATGTGGGCACCTCCTTAAATAGTATGATTGGTTAATTTTTAATTATAGTACTTCTGGTGCTAATGATACGATTTTCATGAAGTTACCTTCACGTAATTCACGAGCAACAGGACCAAAGATACGAGTACCACGTGGGCCTTTGTCATCACGGATGATAACACATGCATTTTCATCAAATTTGATATATGAACCGTCGTTACGACGAACACCTGATTTAGTACGAACTACAACAGCTTTGACAACGTCGCCTTTTTTAACAACGCCACCTGGTGTTGCATTTTTAACAGTACATACGATAATATCACCGATATTCGCTGTTTTGCGACCAGATCCACCTAATACTTTAATTGTAAGAACTTCACGAGCACCAGAGTTGTCTGCTACTTTTAAACGTGTTTCTTGTTGGATCATTCGTTAAACCTCCCTTATCTCTAATCTTGATTAAATAATTACTGACTCTTCAACAATTTCTACTAAACGAAAACGTTTTGTTGCTGATAAAGGACGAGTTTCTTGAATTTTAACAATGTCTCCTAATTTAGCTGAATTGTTTTCATCATGAGTTTTGTATTTTTTAGAGTATTTTACTCGTTTACCGTATAATTTGTGAGTTTTGTAAGTTTCTACAAGAACTGTAATAGTTTTGTCCATTTTGTCTGAAACAACTCTACCTACATAAACTTTACGATCGTTTCTTTCGCTCACTTTCGTAACCTCCTCTTTCAATTATTATTGATTAGCCTTACTTTGTTCAATTTCTCTTTCACGAGCAACAGTTTTTAGACGTGCAATCGTTTTTCTTACTGTGCGAATACGTGCAGTTTCTTCTAATTGACCTGTAGCTAACTGAAAGCGTAGGTTAAAAAGCTCTTCTTTTGAAGATTTGATTTGTTCTTCGATTTCTGAAGTGGTTAAGTCTCTAATTTCCTTAGCTTTCATTTGTTTCACCACCCAATTCTTCACGTTTTACAAACTTAGTTTTTACTGGAAGTTTGTGACTTGCTAAACGTAATGCTTCACGAGCAACTTCTTCAGGTACACCAGCTACTTCGAATAAAATTCTACCAGGTTTAACAACTGCTATCCAGCCTTCAACCGCACCTTTACCAGCACCCATACGTACTTCTAAAGGTTTTTTAGTATATGGTGTATGTGGGAAGATTTTAATCCAAACTTTCCCGCCACGTTTCATGTAACGTGTCATAGCAATACGAGCAGATTCGATTTGACGAGATGTGATCCAAGACGTTGTAGTTGCTTGTAAACCATACTCACCAAATGTTACGTAGTTACCGCCTTTAGAACGACCAGTTGTTTTTGGACGATGTTGACGACGATATTTTACACGTTTTGGTAGTAACATTATTATTTTCCTCCTTCACTAGTGTTCTTAGTAGGAAGAACTTCTCCACGATATATCCATACTTTAACGCCTAATTTACCATATGTTGTATCGGCTTCAGCGTGTGCATAATCAATGTCAGCACGTAATGTATGAAGTGGAACAGTTCCTTCTGAGTATTGTTCAGCACGAGCGATGTCAGCTCCGCCTAAACGACCTGATACTTGAGTTTTGATACCTTTAGCACCATTTTTCATAGCTCTTGTAATAGCTTGTTTTTGTACACGACGGAATGAAGCACGATTTTCTAATTGACGTGCAATATTTTCTGCAACTAAACGTGCATCAATATCAATTTTCTTAATTTCAATTACGTTGATGTGTACTTTTTTATCAGTTAAGGTATTTAATTTGTTACGAAGTTTTTCAATTTCTGAACCGCCTTTACCAATAACCATTCCTGGCTTACCAGTATGGATAGCAATATTGATGCGATTTGCTGCACGTTCAATATCTACGTGAGAAACTGACGCTTCTTTTAATTCATTATCAATAAATTTACGGATTTTTAAGTCTTCATGTAAAAGTGAAGCAAAGTCTTTTTCAGCATACCATTTTGCTTCCCAATCACGGATAACACCGACACGAAGTCCGATTGGATTAATTTTTTGACCCACAGTATTCCCTCCTTAGAAAGTTATTAAGCTTCTTTAGCTTCTTCTTTACCGTCACTTACGACGATTGTAATGTGGCTTGTACGTTTATTAATTGCACTTGCACGTCCTTGTGCACGTGGGCGGAAACGTTTTAAAGTTGGTCCTTCATTAGCATATGCTTCTTTTACAACTAATTCATCTGTATTCATATCATAGTTGTGCTCAGCATTTGCCAAAGCGGACATTAATACTTTTTCGATTACTGGTGATGAAGCTTTATTAGTTAATTTTAAAATAGCAATAGCTTCTCCAGCATTTTTACCTCTGATTAAATCAAGAACAAGTCTTACTTTACGAGGTGCGATTCTTATTGTTCTAGCAACCGCTTTTGCTTCCATCAGGATTTCCTCCTCTACTTATTAAAATTATCTTCTTGTTTTCTTGTCGTCTGCTGCATGTCCTTTAAAAGTACGTGTAGGAGCAAATTCACCTAATTTGTGACCTACCATATCTTCAGTGACATATACAGGTACATGTTTACGTCCATCGTATACTGCAAAAGTATGGCCAATGAAATTTGGGAAAATTGTAGAACGACGAGACCATGTTTTAATCACTTGTTTCTTTTCACTTCCGTCTTGAGCTTCTACTTTTTTCATTAAGTGATCATCGACGAAAGGTCCTTTTTTAATACTACGAGCCATTTGGGCGCCTCCCTTCTTATTGTGTGCGTGCAGCTTTACGCCGCACACCCAAATAAGTTTTTAATATTATTTTTTCTTACGTCCACGAACGATAAGTTTGTCAGAAGATTTTTTACCACGACGAGTTTTCTTACCAAGCGTAGGTTTACCCCATGGTGACATTGGAGATGGTCTACCGATTGGAGCACGACCTTCACCACCACCGTGTGGGTGATCATTAGGGTTCATTACAGAACCACGTACAGTTGGGCGAACGCCTTTCCATCTAGAGCGTCCTGCTTTACCAACATTTACTAATTCATGTTGTAAGTTGCCAACTTGACCAATTGTTGCACGACATGTAGATAAAATCATACGTACTTCACCAGATCTTAATCTGATTAATACATATTTACCTTCTTTACCTAATACTTGAGAGCTAGCACCAGCAGAACGAGCAAGTTGTCCACCTTTACCAGGTTTTAACTCGATGTTATGAATTACTGTCCCAACTGGAATATTTTGTAATGGTAAAGCATTACCAACTTTGATATCTGCCTCAGCACCACTTTCGACAGTTTGACCTACTTGTAATCCTTTAGGTGCGATGATATATCTTTTTTCACCATCAGCATAAACTAGCAATGCAATGTTTGCTGAACGGTTTGGATCATATTGAATTGAATCAACTTTAGCAGTGATTCCATCTTTGTTACGTTTAAAATCGATAACACGGTATTGACGTTTGTGTCCACCACCATGATGGCGAACAGTCAATTTACCTTGGTTATTGCGTCCCGCTCTTTTCGGTAGCGGTTGTAATAATGACTTTTCAGGTGTTGTTTTTGTGATTTCAGCGAAATCTAAAGTAGTCATATTACGACGACCATTTGTAATTGGCTTATATTTTTTAAGAGCCATTGTCGCTTACCTCCTTATTGGTAATTTTTTAGTTAAATAAATCGATTGAACCCTCTTTTAGTTTAACAATCGCTTTTCTTCTTTTGTTTGTATAGCCTTGGTAACGGCCCATACGTTTTTTCTTAGGTTTGTAGTTGATAATATTTACACTATCAACTTTAACGTCGAAGATTTCTTCAACAGCAATTTTAACTTGTGTTTTATTTGCACGAGTATCTACATCGAAAGTGTATTTATCTTCTGCCATAGCTTCAGAAGATTTTTCAGTGATTACGGGGCGCTTAAGAACATCTCTTGCTTCCATTATGCGAGCACCTCCTCAACTTTTTTCGCAGCTGCTTCTGTAATGATTACACTGTCAGCGCTTGTTAGATCAAGTACATTTAATCCTTGAGCAGTTGTAACTTGAACACCAGGAATGTTACGTGCTGATAATTCAACATTTACATCTTCGTTTTCTGTTACAACTAATACTTTCTTAGGTTGTTCAAGAGTAGTTAATACATTTTTGAATTCTTTTGTTTTTGGTGCTTCAAAACCAAAAGTATCTACAATTGTAAAGCTATTTTCTTGAACTTTAAAAGATAATGCAGAACGTAATGCTAAACGACGCATTTTCTTTGGCATTTTATATGCATAGCTTCTTGGTGTTGGTCCGAATACTACACCACCACCACGCCATTGTGGAGCACGGATTGTACCTTGACGTGCACGACCTGTACCTTTTTGTCTCCATGGTTTACGTCCACCACCACGTACTGCTGAACGATTCTTAACAGCGTGAGTACCTTGGCGTAATGACGCACGTTGTAAGTTAATAGCTTCAAATAGAACGCTATTATTAGGTTCGATAGCAAATACTGCATCGTTTAATTCAACTGAACCTGATTTTGATCCGTCTACTTTTAAAACATCATAATTAGCCATTATGCAATTTCCTCCTTTCGCTTCTTAATTATTTATTACCTTTTTTTATTGAAGTTGTGATTTCTACTAAACCTTTTTTAGGTCCAGGTACATTGCCTTTTACTAAAATCACACTATTTTCAGTGTCAACTTGAACGACTTCTAAGTTTTGAACAGTAACAGTGTTTCCACCCATACGTCCTGGCATTTTTTGTCCTTTAAACACTTTTGAAGCGTCTGATGCCATACCTACAGAGCCTGGCGCTCTATGGAAATGAGAACCGTGAGCCATTGGTCCACGACCTTGTCCATGACGTTTAATAGCACCTTGGAAACCTTTACCTTTTGAAACGCCTGTAACATCAATGATGTCACCAGTTTCGAATGTATCAACTGAGACTTCTTGACCTACTTCGTATTCGTCAACGTTAACGTTGCGGAATTCACGAATGAAGCGCTTAGGTGCTGTGTCAGCTTTTTTAGCATGACCTTCAGCTGGTTTATTAGCATATTTATTAGATTTAGAACCTTTCTTATATGCTTGTTTATCTTCAAAACCTACTTGGATAGCATTATAACCATCAACTTCTTCAGTTTTCTTTTGTAATACAACGTTTTGACTAGCTTCTACAACTGTTACAGGGATTAATTCACCATTTTCACCGAAAACTTGTGTCATCCCAATTTTTCTTCCTAAGATTCCTTTGGTCATCGAAAGTCCACCTCCTATATTGTTCTATTATAATTTAATTTCGATGTCTACACCTGATGGTAAGTTTAAGCCCATTAGAGCATCTACCGTTTTAGGTGTTGGATTAACAATGTCGATTAAACGTTTATGAGTACGTTGTTCGAATTGTTCACGAGAATCTTTGTCCTTATGCACAGCACGAATAATTGTATAAACTGATTTTTCTGTTGGTAATGGAATTGGTCCAGAAACATCTGCACCAGAACGTTTTGCAGTTTCAACAATTTTTTCTGCTGATTGATCAATCACACGATGATCATAAGCTTTTAATCTGATTCTGATTTTTTGTTTTGCCATAATTTTCCCTCCTTATTCGTCTACATTTAAGTGATAGACTTCTCCACGAAAACTATCTCACACAACGCCATGGCAAAGCGGCCGGGTGTGTCAGTAACCTTTCGCTTCATCGCTTTTCATAAAGTCCAACATTAGATATAATACACGAAAAACATTGATAATTCAAGGTTTTCCAGTAATCTTATATATAACTGTCTAACACATACTTGATAATTGTACTTTAAATGATGATGTTGTTCAACCATTTTAGAGAAATTTTTTTACTTTTTATTTTCTAATGTTAAACATTCTAAATCAAATCAATATTATTATTCTCAATTATTATATATAATAGTAGTTGAATGGGAGTGATAAAATGAAAAATGGAGTGAAAATATCTTTGGCAATCATAGGAGTCTTTCTTATTGTCTGTGAATTTTTCTATGGTATTCCATTTCTAGGTGGCAGTGTAATTCTAAGTTTTGGATGGCAACCATTGTTGTTTAACGCTCTTCTATATCTTGTGCTCATCATTATATTATTAGTGGATTCACAGAACTCAATTAAACCTATGTTTGTCATTCCTTTCTTAGGATTAATAGGATCCTTCGTTGCGTTCTTACCAGTTATAGGTATGGTAATTCATTGGATTTTATTCTTCTTAATGATTTTCTTCGTATTTATTGTCTTAGCTGCACCCACTTATATCCCTAATAAAAATGCAAGGGTCGTTTATACTCAATATAAAAAACGAATTAAAGGAGATAATGATTAAAATTCATACTATTATACAAAAAGGAGCTGAAACTTCAACGTTTCAACTCCTTTTTATTATTTATGAACGAATATAAAATATAATATAAACAAAGCCATTAAAAAGTACATAATTGGATGAACTTCTTTATACTTTTTAGTGATAATCATTGTTATTGGATAAAAAATAAATCCACATGCAATACCAGTGGCAATAGAATAAGACAATGGCATCATAATGATTGTAATAAAAGCTGGTACTGCAACTTCAAATTGCTTCCAATTTATATCAGCAAAATTAGCCGCCATCAATACACCTACTACGACTAAAGCAGGTGTAGTTACTGCACTTGTTACAACTTCTATTAACGGACTAAAGAATAATGCTAATAAGAAACAAATACCCGTGACTATACTTGCAAATCCTGTTCTAGCCCCTACAGCTACGCCAGAAGTAGACTCAATATATGATGTTGTGGTAGTTGTACCAAACACAGAACCTACAATAGTTGCTAAAGAGTCAGAGAATAACGCTCTTCCAGCTCTCGGTAATTTGTTATCTTTCATCAATCCTGCTTGCGTGGCAACAGCTACTAACGTACCAGCTGTATCAAAGAAATCAATAAACAAGAATGTTAAAATAACAATTAGGAATTGAATAGTAAACAGTTGACCAGGATCTTTAAATGATTCAAATGCCGCACCAAAGGTTGGCTTGATACTTGGAACTTCTCCAATTATTCCTGATGGTGGATGAATTTGACCAGTTAGCATACCCGCTACGGCAGTTACAATCATTCCTATAAAAATTGAACCAGGAATTTTCATAGCATATAAAATGACCGTAACAATGATTCCGAAAATCGCTAAAAGTACTGGTGCTTCAGTCAAATGTCCTAATTTTACTAAAGTTGAATCACTTTTAATTATTATCCCTGAACTTTGTAACCCCACAAATGTGATAAATAAACCAATCCCTGCCGAAACAGCTAGCTTCATTTGATGAGGGATAGCATTGATAATAACTTCTCTTAAACCAGTAACAGTAAGTAATGCAAAAAATATACCAGAGAATAGAACACCTGTTAATCCTACTTGCCAAGGAATTCCCATAGTTAATACTACTGTAAAAGCAAAAAATGCATTTAACCCCATACCAGGTGCTAAAGCAATTGGATATTTAGCAATTAATCCCATAAATAATGATCCAACAAACGCTGCTAAAGCTGTCGCTACAAAGATGGCACCTTGATCCATCTTCATATCACTTGTTGCACCTTTTACACCAGCTAAACTTAAAATTTGCGGGTTTACAGCTAGAATATATGCCATTGATAGAAAGGTCGTAATTCCACCTAAAATTTCATTTTTATAACTTGTCCCATGCTTATCGAACTGGAAGTACTTTTTCACAATGAATGCTCCTTTATTTGAAATACTTTAATAGTTTAATATCAAATTTCTTAAAAAACAATACCAAAAACGAACTTTTTAGTTGAAAGTCACAAAGAAGTTCGATATTTATCTACAATTTGAGATTTTTCAGAGCATCTTTGAATGGATTATTGTCGATTTCTTCTTTTTTATTTATATATTTTTTCATTTCTTTACGTGAAACTTTACCATTCGTTTTATCTCTCATTCTTTTGTCCATTTGTGATTGAGTTTCTGTGTGGCCACATACACATCTATAAACAGCTTCTTTCCCTTTACCGAATAAAGTCATTTTTTTCTTACAATTAGGGCAACGTGCATTAGTCTTGCGTTGAATATTTTTCTTAGTTTTACATTTGGGATCTTGACATACAAGCATCTGTCCATTTTTAGTTTTGACTTTTATCATAAACTTACCACATGTTGGGCACTCGGTTGTTGTTAAATTATCATGTTTATATTTTTGCTCACTGCTTTTAATTTTATTTACTACTTTAAATGTAAAGTTTTTCATTTCCTGTATGAATTTCTGAGAATTATATTTCCCCTTTTCGATAAGCATTAATTTTTCTTCCCATTGGGCTGTTAGTATAGGTGAGGTTAATTCACTTGGAGACAATTCTAAAATTTGTTTTCCTTTTGATGTAACTTTAATTTTGCCATCTCGCGACTCTAAAGCATTCATGTTAAATAACTTTTCTATAATATCAGCCCTAGTTGCTACAGTTCCAATCCCCCCCGAATGTTTGAGTGTTTTTGCATACTTTTTATCATTCAAATCAATATGATTTTGTGGATTCTCCATGGCTTTAAGTAATGAACCTTCGTTAAAATATTCCGGTGCCTTTGTTTCATGTTCATGAATCTCAATACGATGTACTTTAAATAACTGACCTTCTTTAAAAGAATGCGTTAAAGTATGCGAAGAGGTTTGATCTTTTAAAGCTTTATATCCTAATTGTTTAGGTATTATCTCTTTTAAAACAAAATTGTAATCTTTCAGTTGTGCATGGATTGTTAAAACTTCATATAAATAAGGATTCATTAAATTTTCTAAAAATCTTTCTGCGATTAGCATATAAATTTTAAACTCTCGTTGACTCAATTGTTCAATAGATGGTCTAACCTCTGTGGGAATAATCGCATGATGATCTGAAACTTTTTGATTATTAAAAATATGCATTTTAGAAGAAAAGGACTCAGAAATTAAATCTCGAACATGAGATTTATAATCTGTAGCTAAAATTGCTCTTAACCGTTCTTGAATTGTATCGACCATATCATCTGTTAAATAATTAGAATCTGTACGGGGATAGGTTACTAACTTATGTCTCTCATATAAATGTTGTAATGTATTTAGTGTCTCCTTTGGCCCCATCTTGTAACGTTTATATGCCTCTTGTTGTAAATCTGTTAAATTAAATAAAGGTTGCGCGTAAGATTTCTTATTTTTTCCTTTAACTTCTAATATCTTTCCTTCTTGATGTTTAATTTTATGTTCAATCAATTCTAATTCTTTTTTATCTTTATATCGCTTTTGTTGCTTAAGGTTTAAATCGTAACCATCAACATTAATGGATAACGTGTAATATTTTTCTGGTTTAAAATAGTTAATCTCATCTTGTCTTGATTTAACTATTTGTATTGTTGGAGTTTGTACACGACCTAATGATAATTGTGCATCATATTTTGTCGTTAGTGCACGTGTTGCATTAATCCCTACTATCCAATCTGCTTCACTTCGTGCAAGTGCTGCTTCATATAAATTTTGATACGCGTTTCCATTTTTTAACTGTTTAAATCCTTCTTGTATGGCTTTTTTTGTAACCGAACTAATCCACAAACGCTTGATTGGTTTTTTATTACCTACTTTATCTAAAATAAGACGAGCTACTAGTTCACCTTCTCGTCCAGCATCTGTTGCTATAATAATTTCTTTAACATTTTTATCTAAAATTAAAGATTTTACAATTTTAAATTGTCTATTTGTTTTACTAATCACTACTGTTTTCATTTTCTTAGGAATGATAGGTAAGTCTTCTAAATTCCATTCTTTATATGAAGGGTTATATTGTTCAGGCGTTGCATTTGTCACAAGATGCCCCAATGCCCAAGTTACTATATACTGTTTCCCTTCTATATAACCATTACTTTTTTGTTGAAGATTCAAAGCATTAGCGATATCTCTTCCGACAGATGGTTTTTCAGCTAAGATTAAAGATTTCATTTTAATTTTCCTTTCACATTTATAAAATACATCATGTTATAGAATTACATACATTGTAACATGTATCTTTTTGTAAATTACTATATATAAAATTAATTAAGATAGTTATATATACATATCTTGTTCAATCATATAGTTCAAAAACACATTATCACTTAATACGAATATTTACTTACTAAAAATTTCAACACTTTTAAGGTGTTGTTTTTTACTTCTTTTTTTAATTACTATAGAATGATTTCGAGTGTAATTGGGACACTTAATTTTGTTCTTAGGAGAGTGAGTAATAAGTGCAAATTGTAGATTTTTTGATAGCACTTTTACCAGCCCTGTTTTGGGGTAGTGTAGTCATTATAAATGTTTTTGTAGGTGGTGGACCATATAATCAGATTCGAGGTACAACTTTAGGTACACTTTTTATCGGATTTTCTCTACTTGCTACTGGACACGCAGCGTTTGATAACCTTACAGTAATTATTGTCGGTTTAGTATCAGGAGCTCTATGGGCTTTTGGTCAAGGTAATCAATTAAAATCAGTGCATTTAATAGGTGTATCTAAAACGATGCCTATTTCAACGGGTATGCAACTTGTCGGTACCACTCTATTTAGCGCTATTTTCTTAGGTGAATGGAGCACGATTGTTCAAGTAGTGATGGGACTTATAGCAATGATCTTATTGGTTGTAGGTATTTCTTTAACATCACTTAAAGCCAAAAGCGAAGGCAAATCCGATAACCCAGAATTTAAAAAAGCAATGGGAATATTACTTCTATCAACAATCGGTTACGTAGGTTATGTCGTTCTTGGAGATATTTTTGGAGTAAGTGGTACAGATGCTCTCTTCTTCCAATCAATTGGTATGGCAATTGGAGGATTAATCCTTTCAATGAACCATAATACTTCAATTAAATCTACTGCTCTAAATCTTATACCAGGTGTTATCTGGGGTATCGGTAACTTATTTATGTTCTATTCACAACCTAAAGTTGGTGTAGCAACTAGTTTCTCATTATCACAACTGCTTGTTATTGTTTCAACTTTAGGGGGTATCTTTATTCTAGGGGAGAAAAAAGATCGTCGCCAAATGATTGGTATTTGGTCAGGTATTATCGTTATAGTTATAGCTTCAATCATTTTAGGCAACTTAAAATAGAATTTTAAACTTTAGGGAGGTAACATAGTGTTTGAAGAATTAGAAAATAAAGTGGTTCTTATTACTGGAGCTGCCACTGGAATTGGCAAATCTATTGCGGAAAATTTTGGTAAAGCTAAGGCCAAGGTTGTTATAAATTACCGTTCTGATCGACATCATGATGAAATTGAGGAAATTAAACAAACTGTTGCTAAATTTGGTGGTCAAACATTGGTGGTTCAAGGTGATGTTTCAATTGAAGAAGATATTAAACGAATGATTGAAACAACAATTAATCACTTTGGAACTTTAGACATTATAATTAATAATGCTGGATTCGAAAATTCAATCCCAACTCATGAAATGTCGATTGACGACTGGCAAAAAGTTATTGACATAAACTTAACTGGCGCCTTTGTGGGTTCAAGAGAAGCCATCAATCAATTTTTAAAGGAAAACAAGAAAGGTACTATTATTAACATTTCGAGTGTTCATGACACTATTCCATGGCCTAATTATGTACACTATGCCGCAAGTAAAGGTGGCTTAAAATTAATGATGGAAACAATGTCAATGGAATATGCCCAATACGGTATTCGTATTAATAATATATCTCCTGGGGCAATTGTTACTGAACACACTGAAGAAAAATTTTCTGACCCAACGACGCGTGAAGAAACAATAAAAATGATACCTGCACGTGAAATTGGAAATGCTCAAGATGTAGCTAATGCAGTACTATTCCTATCTTCAGATCTTGCAAGTTATATACACGGTACAACATTGTACGTTGATGGTGGCATGATGAACTATCCAGCATTTATGGGTGGTAAAGGTTAAGTAGCATTTTTCAATTTTAACTAGAAATAAAATGTCATAAATTAGTAATGAATAGTAGTCTTAAAAAGTATCAGTCATCGACTGAATATAAGTGACAAACTATAATAAAAAAGCTATGAAGATATCTACAATGATACATTTCTTCATAGCTTTTTTAGTTATATAAATAAGTATATTGATTATGCAATCAATTTTTATACAAATACAGCTTGATAAATATACAAAATGATAATGCTAATAATAATGGTTAAATTAGTTACCATTCCAACAAATGGTAATGTCTTATATTTGAATTGAATCGAATATGGTATGATTGCTACTCCTACTGGTAATAACCACGTTATAAGCAAGGTTGTTTTAATCATATCATCAGATACAGGTAATAAAAAGTGAACTAGTGTTCCAGCTAACATACCTAACCCGTAATGTAAACAAAGATATTTAATTGTTACAGGGAGGTATTCTCTCTCAATACTAAAATTAAGCATTACACCTAATAATATCATGGATAAAGGCATATTCGCCTTTGATAATACACTAAAGAAATCAATAGCTGGTTGCCATATATGAATATGAGACATGTTCAATCCAAACATAATCATATAGGTTACTAATGGGACTGATTGAACTAATTTTTTTCCTAAAAATTTGAAGTTAAATTGGTCACTACCTTCGCTAAAATAACTTCCTACAAAATAAGTAATACCAAACATGATAATGGCCCCACCAATATCAACCATTCCGAAATATATCATACCTTTAGATGGCCATATCGCTTCAACCAACGGATAAGCAAACAAACCAATATTCATAGATCCAGTCATCATACCAACAGAACCACGCATATGGTTATCATATTTTCTAAAGAACCAAATTACAATAATTTTAGCTACTATACCGTAAATAATCATCATTATAGGTAATATTGAAAAAGATACATCTAATTTTGCACTATTTAAGTTAACTATAACGAGTGAAGGTAATGTAACATTTAACACTAAAGTTGAAAGTACTTGACTATCAGTTGCTTTCAAGTAATTCATACGTTTAAGAAAATAACCAAGTGCTATTAATAATATAATTATGACAAATTGTTCAGTCACATTGATTCCTTCTTTCTAGTTTATACAAATGAGTACTTTGATATCGTGTCCCACTTATTTAGAAGTATCGTATTTCGTGATATAATCTTTATTAAATGTAAAAATTACTACTATTAACCCTTTGAAGAGGAGAATGATACGATGGACTTGAATTCAAAGTTATCAGAACTTAAATATGATTATACACGATTACAAAACGATTTAGAAAAACGTGAGTCGCTTCATCAAGATATTGACCCTCTACTTAAACAACTTGAAAATATTGAACAAGAAATCTCCTATATACGTTCAAAATTAAATCAACAATCTTAAAATTTAGCACGTTGATTGTTTAACCCATAAGTATAAATTTAAACTACAAAATTTATTAAAATTTTTTGCCAATTGTAGATGACATTAGAATCTAAAAATCAATGTTTTAAACATTGTTATCATATTGACAATCAATAACTGATTTAATAAACACGTATATCTAGAATTTTTAAATTTTGGTTTGCAAAGCAACTTATGAAGCTACGACAACCAATTAATCTCTACTCGTATTCTAGTCATATGATTTTTATCGTGCTAATATATTATTCGTAATAGAAAGGGTGGCTCTTTATGAAACTTTATCTTATTTTATTGCCTGTTTTATACTTAATTGTTTCGTACATTAGTATTTTTAAAATGCATTCTGTCATAACTCGAATCTTGAGAATTGTTATGGGCATATTGTTACTATTTGTAGTTGCTTTGACAACGTTACAATTCCCTAAAGAAAATTGGTGGGTATTTGTCGTTTTATTGCTTTTAGTTGGTAATGTTGAAGTGACTGGTTTTAAAGAATTAAAAGATGATAAAAAAGGTGTTAGTATCTTGAATATCTTATCACTTTTATTATTTGTTATATTTATTATTTTAATTTTTATACTATATTAAAAAATAAAAACGACTTAGGTAAGTATAATCATCTTACCTAAGTCGTTTTTTTACATATTAAACTTTTTAGTAATTTTATTTTTTAAAGTGAATAAAATTTCGTATATAACCGGTACTACAAAGAGTGTGAGTAGCGTTGAAGAAATTAATCCACCTATTACTGTTGCAGCCATACCTTTTGAAATTAATATTGAACTGTCATGACCAAATAACAACGGCACTAGTGCACCTATTGTTGCAATTGCTGTCATTAATATAGGTCTTATCCGTGTACCACCCGCTTCTATCAATGCCTGTTTCATCGGCATACCTTGTTTTTCATTGTTAATAACACGATCGATTAATACTATAGCATTCGTAACAACGATACCAATTAACATAAGCATACCTATTAAACTTGGAACTGAAATAGTTTCTCCGGTAATGATGAGTGCAAGTACTACACCGATAACCGTAAATGGTAATGAGAACAAGATTGTAAATGGTGCCAGACCACCTCTAAATGTAATAACTAAAATTAAATAAACAATGATAATTGCTGCTATCATCGCCATAGCAAGCTGAGAAATAGCCTTATCAATGTCATCAGTTGCACCGCCGACATTAATTTTAATATGACTAGGTTTCTCAAGGTCTTTCACTTTAGCCATAACTTGTTGAGATTTACCACCCACATCTTTATCAGTCACTTTACCTGTAACAGTCGTAGCATAATCGCCATCTTCTTGAGTCAGTTTACTTGGTGTATATGATTTTTTAAGAGATGCTATTTCACTAAGTTTAATCGTACCGCCCGTAGGCTTATTTAGTTTAATGTTTTTAATTTTTTGAGAAGACCAATCTGTTTGCTTATTTTGTTTGACCTTTACATCTATAGATTTACCCTTTTCATTAACTGTAGAAATTGTTTTCTCAGGTAAGTTTTCATTAAGATTCATCGCAAGTTGTGAAGCAGAAATACCATTATCTGCAGCTTTATTTTGGTCAACTTTTATTTCATATTGGTCATACGTCTGTGATAAATCAGATTTAACATTCGTTATGCCTTTAATATCAGTCATCATTTTCTCTACACGGTTGACTGTATCTTTCATTGCACTTGTATTAGGTCCTTTGACAGTTACTTCAACAGAATTATTACCTGCTCCTGTTCCTAAATCTTGATTTTTCCATTCTCCAGGTTGTTTAAATGTCTCGATATGTTTAAGTACTTTATCAGGCTCTTCATCAAAATTAGGCGTGTCAGATTGATATTTAATCATAATTGCCATGCTGTTGGTACTACCGGTAGGATCTTGTGGTGTAGGACCACCTATAGAATATTGAACAGTTTCTACTTTATCTTTTTTATCTAAATAATTTTGTACTTTTTCAGCATGTTGTGTCACAGATTTCTGTGTTTCTCCAGGTTTTGGAGTATATGTTAGAGCTAAAAATTTATTATCTCCAGTTGAAATATAACTCGTTCCTAGATTTCTTGCGCCTATGACCACACTTCCAACTAAAATAAAAATACTAACTATAAGCACAATCCATTTATGATTAAGTGACCAATTCAAAGCGCTTCTATAGGCTCTCCCAACTGTTCCTAGACCTTCTTTTTGTTCCCTATTTTTAACGCCATTTTTAAAAAATGTTGCACCTAAAGAAGGCACTAGGGTAATCGAAACAAGTAGTGAAGCTAATAAACTAAAAGTAATGGCTAGCGCAAATGGTCTAAACATTTCACCTACTGAACCTGACACAAACACTAGTGGTAAAAACACTACTATAGTAACAAGGGTCGATGACATAATAGGTTTAAATACTTCTCTAGTAGCGCTTATAATTAAATTTTCACCTTTGAGCTTCTCATTCGGATCAGATAATCTTCTAAATATATTCTCAACGACAACTATAGAATCATCTATAACTCGCCCGATTGCAACCGTTAATGCACCTAAAGTAAGAATATTTAATGATACGTTGCTTAATTTTAATGCTATGAGCGCAATTAATATTGACATTGGTATAGATACAATTGAAATAGCTGTAGTTCTTATATTTCTTAAAAACAGAAGAATAACGATAATAGCAACAATCGTACCGAGAGCGGCCTTTTCAACCATAGTATAAAGAGAGTCTTCAATAGGTTTAGCAGTATCCATTGTTTTAATAGATTTCATTCCACTCTCATTACGTACAAATTCATCTACTTTTTTCTGAACTTCTCTCGCAACTTGTACAGTATTAGCATCTTGTGATTTCATAATTTGTAAGTTAACAGCATCTTTTCCATTTGTCTTGGATATAGAAGTACGTTCATCACCGACACTAATATCTGCTAAATCTTTAAGTGGTACAGATGGCATTTGGCCTTTCTGTGCCATATGAGTTGAACTATTAGTCGAGCGAGTATTATCACTTGGCATTAGACTATCACTGTCGGAATCGCTATCATTTTGTGCAGCTTGTCCAGAAATAGATAAAGGGATTTTAAGATTTTTAAAAGCGTCTACAGATTTAAATTGACCATCAACAACAATAGATTTATTACTCTTATTAAATTGGAAAAGTCCTAATGGCGTTTCACGTGTAGCCGTTTTTATATAGTTCTCAACATCATTTGCAGTTAAACCTTTTTCATCTAAATTTTTTTGTTTAAACTTTAACGATACTTCACGATTAGTTTGACCGTTTAATTGTGCATTTTGTACACCATCAATGGTTTGTAATTTTGGTACGAGCTGTTGATTTAACTTTTTAGTAACGTCTTTTAACTTTTGATTATTACTCGTAAAAGAATATGCCACAATTGGAAAAGCATCCATAGAGTTCCTTGTTAATTCGGGTTCACCAACGCCATCTTTAAACTTAATTTTGTCGATTTCTTTTTTTAATTGTTCTTCAGCTTTATCCATATCTGTACCATTATCGTATTCTACAGTTACTATAGAAGCATTAGGTATAGATTCAGTCTGTACACTATTTACGTAGGCCAACGAGCGTACTTGATTATCAATCTTGCTACTTATTTCATCTTGTGTTGACTGGGGTGTTGCTCCAGACATTGTAGTTTGAACTGAAATAACTGGATTTTCAACATCTGGTAATAATTCAAGTTTTAATTTGGCGCTTGAATAAACGCCACCTAATATAATTAAAACTACCATCAAAAAAATAGCGAATTTATTACCTAACGAAAATTGTAATAATTTTTTAATCATTCATTTTTTCCTTTCTTATAAAAAATCTGAACGCTCTCAATTTATCTATAGAAGCGTTCAGATCTGAATGTAGTAGTTATTTACCTTTAAGTTTACGTGATATTTTAATTTTAGCTTTCGTTAAACGAGGTTTCACTTTCTCAACTAAATGATATAGCGGTTGATTTAATACATAATCAAATTCTCCAATTTTTTCACTTAAATATGTACCCCAAACTCGTTTAAAAGCCCACAACCCATAATGTTCTGAATCTTTATCAGGATCATTATCTGTACCACCAAAGTCATAGGTTGTTGCACCATGCTCACGTGCATATTTCATCATTTCAAATTGCATGTGATGGTTTGGTAAGAAATCACGATAGTCATTCGAGGAAGCGCCATAGAGATAGTAAGATTTGTTTCCTGCAAACATTAAGAGTGCTCCTGACAAGTAAATACCTTCTGGCTCGCTTTTTTCAAGTTCTGTTAAATCCGATTTTAATTCATTTGTTTTCTTAATTTTATTATCAATATCATTAAGTTTATTAAGTGTCTTTTTATCTTGCTTTTTTGATTGTAATTTCTCTTTCTCAGCTAATTGTGCTTCAAGATCTTGATTAACCGTATCTAATACTGGCTTAGGCTCTAATTTAACAAGGAAGAGTTCTGCATCACCGTCTTCATGAAGTGCATCATATATATTTTCAAAATAACTAATATCTCGAGTTAAAAAACCATCTCTCTCCCCAGTTATCTTCATTAAATTAGCAAAGATTTTAAGCCCCTCGCGATTTGATCGTTCTACTTTAGTTCCACGCTTCAGTGCAAGTCTTACTTTTGAACGATTTCGACGTTCGAAACTTTGAACTAATTCATCATCTGTTTTGTCAATAGGCGTAATCATAGTCATTCTTGGTTGAATATAGTCTTTAGACAGTCCTTCTTTAAAACCTTTATGTTTAAACCCAAGCTCACGTAGATTTTTAAGTGCTTCTGCACCTTTATCTACTTCGACATCGGGATCTATTTTGATAGCATACGACTTTTCATCTTTTGCTACTTCTTTAGCATAGCTAAGTAGAGCTTCTAACACTTCTTTATTATTATAATCAGCTACAAATCCCCTAGATACATAGCATAAAGTGTATGGAAGTTTAGGTATTTTTTTGAATAGTAGCTGGCCAACACCTTTAATTTGACCATTTTCACCGACAGCAATTCTTCTTGAATACCATCCTGTTAATTTTTTCGTATCTGCCCACTTAGATAATTGTAATAAATCACCATTGGGATGAGATTTCACAAATGCGTCATGTTGTTGATTAGTGATGTTCATCTTTTCCATGGTTTAAAATATCTCCTTTATTTTACAGTAATTTTAATTATACATCTTAATGAGAACGATGTCGACGATGTCACTTTCAAACCGTTTTAGTTCTTTCAATACTATTACCCTTGATATAATGATTACTAACAACTAGTAAAGAGGTTTTTATATGAGAAAGTTTATTTTATTGTTATTTATTATCCTAAATCTCGTGGCAATCATTATTACAATCAATCACCCACTAACAATTTCATATTTTAGTCTTCGTGTCATCTTCGTAGCATTTATATTTATTATATCCATTTTTTTTATTTTTTTACGTACCACAAACTATGAATTGATTCTAAGTATTTTATCTACCGTTTTCGCTTTCATACACATCGGTTTAATTATTCACAGTGCCTATCTATATTTATACTAGTTGGGTGGCTCAAAACGATATTTAGCACCACGTATAAATATTGAATATGGTGCTGTGGCATTGATATCGGTCATTATTAATGTATGAAAACCTGAATCTTTGCCGTCTTCTATTTTATAGATAACTTCATCAGTTTCTAATTTGAGATCAGTAGATGTAGCCGTTTCATTTACTATTTTCAGGTTATACCATTCTTTCCAAAGACTTACTGTTGTTTCACGTTGAGTGCTAGTAATAATCACCTCTTTAATTTTAAACGATGACAAGTTGAAATTATGTATTTGTGATAGGTTTTGCTTTTTGTTGTTATCCCATTCTATAAAGAAAGGTGGTTTGACTGTATAGTCAGGGTTAGCAATATATAGCAATCTCCAACGAATTTGATGACCTTTTTTATTTTCTCTTTCCATATCAATAGGACCTATCACATCAACGCCTCTATTTTCTAAAGTACTTTTAACCTGATTTATATCCTTTGTTCTAAAACAAATACCTTTAAACCCTTGTTTAAAATGATCCTGCACTATTTTTGTAGCAACTGATACACGACCTTCTTCAGTTTTAGCTATATTGCTAAGTTTTGACTCATTTTCAACATCTAGCAATTCGATATAACTATTTTTAATCGGTGCTATTTGATTAAAGGTGCCCAAATGATGATGTCTTCCACCATTTTGCAATTCTAATATTTCTCCGGGAAACTTAAATGACTCTAATTGATGTAAATAGTGAATGATATGGTCTAATTTTAAGTTCAACTTTCTCCCCCTCCACATGTTATTGCTCATTTTAACAAAATCTAACTTTAATTACTTTAAATATTAAAAAGGAATCTAAGACCATTGCAAAATTCACATTTTAGTCATATAATTGTCTCTGTCTTTTAAATAGTTAGCCAAGCTAACTAATATAACAATGAGGTGTTAGATATTTTAACCAATGAATTTTTCAATAGTTTTATAGGTATATATAGACCCTATATTAAACTTACACAACCTATATTAGATCAGCATCAGATTCATACTGGCCAATGGCTTGTGCTAAGAGATATTGCCAATTATCAACCTACTACCCTTGTAAAAATTTCTCATCGTCGTTCAATAGAAAAGCCTACAACACGAAAGTTGATTAAAGTGTTGTTAGACAATGGTTGGGTCATGACAAAAACAGGAGTTGATAAGAGAGAGAAATTATTGAGTTTAACTGACAAAGGCCAAAGACTTTTTGAAACTATTAATAAAAAGATCACTGTCATTCAACAAGATATTATAAAAAAAACTGGATTAACTGATGAGCAAGTATTTGATATTACAAATGCGATGTCTCAAATTCATGAAGCAATGATAAAGGAGGAACAGTAATGAATCAGTCTACAATAATTAAAGACCCCATCTTTACGAAGAGTTTTAATATTAACTTTGCTATTAACTTTTTTGTTTATCTATGTATGTATTTATTAATTGTCGTTATCGCGAGCTATAGTAAATCAGAATACCATGCTTCTGATTCTGTTGCTGGACTCGTAGTCGGACTTTTTATAGTAGGATCATTAATAGGTCGATTTGTAACAGGTAAATACGTCAATCGATTTGGTCCAAAAAAAATTCTCATTTTTGGTTTAATATGTTTAGTAGTAACACAGCTACTTTATTTTATACCTGGTTCTGTTTGGTTCTTAATGATGGTGCGTTTACTGAACGGCTTAGCAACAGCGGTTGCTACAACTGCTACAGGAACAATAGCAGCATATATTACACCACCTACACGCAAAAGTGAAGGTATCAGTTTATTCTCATTAAGTTTGGTGTTGGGAACCGCTATTGGCCCATTTTTTGGTATGTTATTGATGAATTCCTTTTCTATCAATATTTTATTTACTATTTGTGTAATTTTAGGTGTCATAAGTGGTCTATTATCACTGTTAATTAAAATTAATTTCACAACAGTTAAAGAAAACACAATTACACATAAACGATTCAATTTGGCTCATTTTGTAGCCAAAGAAGCCATTCCGGTAGCATTCGTCATGCTATTAATCGGTGTTACTTACGCTGCAATTTTAACTTATTTACAGGCTTTTGCTGTTGAAAGAGATCTAGTTACATCAGCAAGTTACTTTTTCATTTTTTATGCTATTGCGTCCCTCATAACAAGACCTATTGCTGGAAGATTGATGGATGATAAAAACGAAAATGTAGTTGTTTATCCAGCATTTATCTTTTTAGTATTATCTTTTGTTCTACTGATGCTTAGTTTTAACGGATGGGTATTACTTATTGCAGGTATCGCATTAGGAATTGGTTATGGTAACTTGTCATCTTGTATGCAAGCTATCGCAATAAAAGTATCTCCATCAAATAAATATGGCTTAGCTACATCAACTTACTTTATTGGTTTAGATATAGGAATTGGATTTGGACCATCCTTACTAGGTCTTTTCACACATATGATTTCTTATAGTCAATTATATGGAATCATGGGTATTTTAGGATTTACAACTTTAGTCATCTATATTTTAGTGCACGGACGTAAGGTTTACAGCACTTCATATTAACTACTAGAATTTAAAAAAAACGTCTAAATTAACATACCTAAATATGTCAAAATGACTTTTATGTAAATTTTATTCCAACATTGCTATATCACTATGTTAGGGTATAAAAAATAATAAAAATATAGGGTATAAAAAATAATAAAAATA
>VNIU01000155.1_pt1 | contig 38122 bp, 47 predicted proteins | sample 7248601 | NCBI WGS metagenome assembly VNIU01 (sample SAMN12251564, study PRJNA551026) | human skin metagenome | isolation source: skin samples from healthy patients and patients infected with Netherton Syndrome | host: Homo sapiens | place: France:Paris
TGTGACAAACACAATATATAGTGTCACAAAACTGTGACACTATAGTTTATTGTGGGGTCACTTTAATTTCTTTAAAAACCTTGAAATGGCTGGCTTTGCCAGCCACCCCATAAAATATGGGGTCATATTTCCCTTATGCTCTTACGAAAATTTTGTTTTTAAAAGATTTTTAAGTATTTTTGATTAGGAGGTTAACAGAATTATGGAAACAAGAGATATTAAAATAAGAAGCGTTGATGTAGAAACTATAAAGAGAATTGACCGAATGGCAAAGCAAAAAAACATATCAAGGAACGAATTTTTATTGGACATAATAGAACAGATTGATCCATTAGAATGTTACCGAAGTTTGTATGCCGAACAATCTCACCAACAAGCACAAAATACGAAAGCTTTAAAAGAATTAGCGGATAAAATAGACCGAGTTTATAACACTATTAATGATTTAGAATATTAAATCAATGAGTAGGTGATATGATGCCAAAGATTGTAACAGTATCTCAATTTGAACAACCAAATGAATTTTATGAATACAGTAATTATGTTAATTATATGAAACGTGGAGAAGCACAAAACAATAAAGATGATTTTAAATACGATGTTTACGCACACTACATGTTTGACGAAGAAAAAAGTCAGAATATGTTTAATGAACATGATAACTTTATGTCGAAAAAGGCGATAAATAAAATTAAAAGTGATTTTAGTCATGCACAAAAAAATAAAGGTATGATGTGGAAAGATGTTATCAGTTTTGATAATTCAGCTTTAGAAAGTGTAGGTATATATGATTCAAAAACACATACATTAGATGAACAAAAAATTAAAGAAGCTACAAGAAAAATGATGAAAAGGTTTGAGAAAAAAGAAGGGCTTGAAGACAATTTAGTTTGGTCTGGCGCAATACACTATAACACGGATAACATACATGTTCATGTTGCAGCAGTAGAAAAAGTAATTAAACGCACTAGAGGAAAAAGAAAGCCAGCAACACTAAAACATATGAAATCTACCTTTGCCAATGAGCTTTTTGATATAAAGGGAGAACGTCAAAAAATAAATGAGTTTATACGCGAAAGGATAGTTAAAGGTATTCGTGATGAATCTGAACCATATAAAGACAAAGCCATGAAAAAGCAAATAAAAAAAGTTCATAAGTTATTGGAAGATATCCCAAGGAATCAGTGGAATTATAACAATAATATTTTGAAATATATCAGACCAGAAATAGATAAAATAACAGATATCTATATAAAAAATTATCACAGTAAAGATTTTGAAGTTTTTAAAAATGACTTAAAAAGACAAACCAATTTGTACAAAGAAACTTACGGCGAAAATTCTAATTATGGCTCATATGAAAAAACAAAAATGAAAGATTTATATGCCCGTTCGGGTAATACAATATTAAAGAACATCAAAGAATTAGACCAAGATTTAATGAAAGTAAAGCAACAATCTACACATTCAAAATCGAATGCAACTATAACAAAGTTAAAAATAGGAAAGTGTCTTAATCAAGCACTATATAGAACAAAATATGCATTGCGCAGTGACTATGATAAAGAAAAAAATATACAGCAATACTATCAAGAATTTGATAAGCAATCATATAGAGAAAGGTAGTTAAATGATATGTCTAAAATTCAACAACGTATAAGAATTGAAGGAAAGTATTTGGATTTATTAACAAAAATCCAAAGAGAAAATGACTTTAAAAATAGCGGTGAAGCTATTGAATATATTATTAATGAATATCTAATGTTGAAAGAAAGAGTTGATGAAACATCAGAGTTAATAAGTAATATGAAGAAAATAACATTAATCATGAATCAAAATTCAAAGGATATTAAAACACTAGTTGAATTTGCGAATACGACTGCCTATTTAGAAGGTTTTGACGAAAATAGAAGCGCACATAGCGAACCTACAAGTTGGTTAGAAAGTGCGAAAAAAGATGTTGAAACGCAAATAGAAGAAAAAAGAATTAGAAAGATGACTAATAAAAATAGGAGGGGTTAAGCGTGGAAAATAATTTTTTAATTAGTGATGCTGAACCAGCTACATTTGTCAAATTGGCTGGGAATATTATAACGGTAGAAACAGAAGAATTTGAATATGACTTCAGACTTACAGATGCACAATTAGAACAATGTTATCAAAAGCTAAGCAAGGATAATGAACTTAATTTTATTATCAATCCAGATAAAGGGATCATTGTGATTGATAATGATTATGACGTTACGCAACAAAGTGAAATAGACAATATCGAAGATTATTTTTTCGCCATTGAAGATATGCCTATAACGTCAAAAACTTGTGAAATTGTAAAATTATTTAGCGTTAAAGGAAAGCATTACGCAGAAATAGAAACAGAAGATAATGAACATCTAACTTTATTTATTAAAGAAGATGTTTATCAAGTTATTAAAGACACGTTACAAAGTTTCGAAAAAACAGATGATATAGACAAAGTATATTTTTCATATAGTCCTGAATTTCACAAAATAATTTTGAATGATATGTCTGATTTTGATGAAGGTGATTTACAGTTGGGGAATATGATGTTTGGAGATGATGAACAATGAAAAAGGCTGAGTTAAACCATTTTATTGAAGAAACTTCAGAACAAGCTTTAAAAAAATTAGAAGAATTTTTTTATTCTCCAGACAGCGTAGAAGAATATATAAGCTTTCTTTCTCAATTCTATAATTACTCCCCTAGAAACCAATTATTGATTGCTAATCAATACAAAGGCGCAAAAGCAATAGCACCTTATAAAAAGTGGCAATCATTAGGCGCACAAGTACAAAAGGGAGAAAAAGCTATTAAGATACTTGTACCATCTGAAAGGAAAACCTTTGTAAGAGACATAGATAATAAAAAATCTGTTTTGCCAATAAAGAAAGCAACAAAAGAAGAGAAAGCACTTATGAAGAAAGGCGAAATTAAAATAAATAAGCAACTGGTTTTTGTAAAAGGCAGTGTATTTGATATTCGACAAACAGACATGCCTGAGGATAAATACCCTCAAATGATTCAACAATTACGTGGAGAAGTAACTGATTATGCAAAGAAAATACAGTGCCTAAACGCTATTGCTGAAGCTTACAATATAGATGTGAAGGAAAGCGAGGACAGCATTCAAGGCGCAAGAGGATACTATACAGAAACGTCAACCGGAGATAAAAAAATCATCTTAAATAAAGATAATGAACAAGCAGAAAACACAAGAACGATGATACATGAATTAAGTCATGCGCTTTTACATGGAAAGGATAAAATAATTGAAACACCAACGACTTTGGGAATGAAAGAAGAAGAGTTTCAAGCAGAAATGACAGCGTTAATTGTAGGTAGCTATATGGGATTAGATAATAATGATGATTCAATACAGTATATATATGGATACGCAAAAAATATGTCTGCCGAAGATAAAATGATGTTGATGAAAAATGTTCAAAAAGTATCTAGTGAAATGATAAAATCCATTAACGATAAAGACGCTAATGACATTTATTTAGAAGTTAACAAATATCCAAATGAAGTTATGATTAAACCAAACAAAACTAAAAACAATACTTTTCTTAGAAACGATCAGCTATATACCATACAAGACGCTAATTATTTTTCTAAAGAAATGTATAGTCAATTTACACCTACGTTAGCGCATCAAGAAAACAATAAAACAAACATTATACAAGGCATACCATTTAGCTATGCACCTCAGCAAACGATGTTAGAACAGCCAACATTTTACGAGTACGTCAAGACATATATCGTCTCCCAAGATCCAAGTTCTAAATCTAAAGTGGATAGAGCTGTTGAGAAAGACTCGCAGTCTATTAAACATGCACAAAACAAAAAAGTTATTGATATTTATACTTCTGACAATCAGATAGAGCGCTAAAAATAAAGGAGGCTATAAATGATGAATCAAAATGAACAGGGTAAAATTTATCAAACATACTTATTGAAAGAATTTTTTTCGGATAAACCGCTTTTCAATGTTGAAGCTCTAACAGAAAGAGAACAAAATGACTTACAACATTTAAAAGAAAACCTAAATCCCAACATCAAAGCAGTGATTGAAGAGAGTGTAGCAAATGTTATTTCACCTTTTTATGAGTTAGACAAGGCTACTAAAGGTTTAAGAGAAGTAGAAAATCAAATGAAAAATGTAGAAAATATCGAAATAAAAGATTATGCATTTTCAAAATATGAAGACATTATTTATCAAAAATCAAATCAAAATAAAGAAAACTTCAATTATATTAATCAACGTTTTCAAATAGCTAAAATAGAACATACAGAGCCAATGGAAACACAATTAAACAAATGTGAAATCGCAAGCTTTGAAGATGGGAAAATAGAGCTTGAAGTTGCAAATCAGCTTTATCAAGTCACTATCCCCCATGAATCATATTTAAAAGTAAAGGAGGCACCAAATAGATACGATTTCATGCTAGATAAATCAACAGGAAACATCATATACAAAGAAAAGACAGAAACTATAGAAATGAGCAATGACGGCTTAGAAAAGACGCCAAGACATCTTAAGAAACAAGTTGTAGATGAGCAAGATAATGAATTAGAAAGATAAAACATAAGAGGTGACGCATCAATATGAAAACAGTTATTTTTGCTGAAAAACCCTCACAAGCAAGAGATTATGCCAATGCTTTAGGGATATCACACAAAAAAGATGGTTATATCGAAGGTGTAAATCCTATGTTTGACGGGGGAGTCATAATCACATGGGGCTTTGGCCATCTAGTGGAATTAAAATTGCCAAAAGATTACTCAAACCCTATAAATAATTGGGATTTAAAAAACCTACCTTATCGTCCAAGTCCATTTGAATACAAAGTATCAGAAGGTAAAAGCAAGCAATTTAACATTGTTAAATCTTTATTTAAAGACGCTGACATTTTGATCAATGCAACAGATATTGATAGGGAAGGAAGTAATATCTTTTATTCAACATTAAAACTGACCGGAGTCAAAAACAAAACCATAAAAAGACTATGGATAAACTCTCTTGTAGAAAAGGAAATAAAAAAAGGGTTTCAACAATTACAAAATAACCATCAAGATTATCAAAATTATCAAGAAGCTTACGCAAGACAAACAAGCGATTATTTAATTGGTATGAATTTGAGCCCTGTATATTCAAAAATATTTCAATTGCAAGGTGTTCAAGATGTTTTCTCAATCGGGCGTGTTCAAACGCCAACGTTATATATGATTTACGAACGTTACTTAGCAATCGAAAACTTTAAACCTGAAACATTTTATGAAATATTTGGGGAGTTCGAATCTAAAAATGGTTGCTATAAAGGAAAAGCCAAAATAAAAACAACTGATAAACAAGAAATTATTAATTTGGGAGAAAAGCACAATTTGAAAGATGCTAAAGAAGGCATAATTACTAAACTAGAGACTCAAGAAAAGCGCACATCATCACCTAAACTACACTCTTTATCAACATTACAATCTAAAATCAATAAACAGTATAAATATAGTCCTGAAAAAACTAAGAATATTGTTCAAAGTTTGTATGAGAAAAAAATACTTTCTTATCCAAGAACGGATTGTAACTACATCACGAGTGAAGAATATCTTTATTTGAAGGAAAACTTGCAATCACTAATGAATGTATATAACAAACATTTTTCAATTGTGTATGATAAGCCAAGAGATCGATATGTAAATAACGAAAAAGTAAAAGAACACTATGCAATTATACCTACCTCTCAAATACCTACACCACAAAAAATTGAGAAATTAAGTCAAGATGAAAAATATGTGCTTGATGAAGTAGTAAGTACTACACTAAGTATGTTTGCTAATGACTATGTATATGACGAAACAAAAATTGAAACCAATGTAAACCAACTTATTTTTTACACAACTGGTCACACCGAAATACAAAAAGGCTGGAAAATCCTATTTAAACACAAAGGCAATGAAAAATCTCCAGAACAACAATTACCAAAACTCATAAAAAATGAATGTGTAAAGGCTAATATTTATTCAAAAAAGGGGATTACTCAATCTCCAAAGCTTTATACAGAAGGTCAGCTTATAACACTGATGAAAAGTTGCGGGAAGTATTTAGACGATGAAGAAGCTGAAATATTAAAAGAAATACAAGGTATTGGCACAGAAGCAACCAGAGATGGAATTATACAGAGTCTAAAAAATAAAAATTATATCAAAATCGAAAAAAATAAAGTGCACATTACAGCAAAAGGGATTTTGCTTTGTAAAGCAGTAAAAGGGAGTCTGCTTGCTAGTGCTACAATGACAGCAGCGTGGGAAAAACGCTTAAAGCTCATCGGACAAGGACAAGCAAATACTGATAACTTTATTGATATAACAATGAAATTCATAGATAAAGAAATTAAAGCATACCAAGAGAAATGTGAAGACAAGTCGATAATCAACCAAAGTAATATTGTTGCAAAAGATAATGAATTTGGAGAATGCCCTAACTGTACAGATGGTCAACTCATAGATAAAAACAAAATTATTAGTTGCACAAATTGTGAACAAGTATTCTTCAAAAATTTTTATCAGAAAAAATTAACAGACAAACAAATTCAAGAATTGATTTTTAATGGTAAAACCTCAAAAAAATTGAAATTAAAAAACAAAGCTGGAAAAACGTATGAAGCATATTTAATTTTGACAGAAGATAAGAAAACAGGAACGAAGAGATATAACATTAGTTTTGATTAATACGATCAATATAAATAATATCTAGAATTGAGGCGAATAATATGGAAACACCTATCAAAGACATTTTGAAGGAAAAATATAAAATAGATATAGACAAAGAAGCTTTGCACGAGCTAATTGCAAAACAAGTTGATAAAGAACTTTTAAAACGTATGAGTTCAAAATCGCGTGAAAACTTAGGACTAAGTGGTTATTTCACTGAATTACAACAATCTATTACAGGCATTAAAGCGCGCTTACATGAAAAATTCACAGGAGAAACCATCAATAAAAATATACATGGAATCAAGGCTTTTCTCTCCGATTATGCCATAAATCCTAAAATTATCAGCGAAAATATTAAAGAGTTGTTAGGCAAAAGTAAAGATAACGTGGTAGATGCATTTTCAAAAATAAAAACACTTTTTAAAGAGGAACAACAAAATTTAAGGCATACAGAGCTAAATAACGAAATATTGTTAAGTGAAAAGTTTAGTGACTTACAAGATATGATGAAGGATAGTTATAACATAATAAACAATGCGGAAAATATTAAAGAGTTAAGGAATTATAAACAAATAACTCGATTAGAAATTATAGAACAAACACTAGCGCTCAAAGACAATCCTGAAACAGAAAACAAATATAACTTCAATAATTTCAGTAAACACATAGATTGGAGTAATCAAGATAACCAAACGCAAATGTTGGAACTATATAATTATCTTAAAGATGCTAATGAGGCAATTCATTTCAGTGATCCTTACTCTATAGATAACGATTATAATAAATTACAATTAGAGCAATTCACTCTACAAGGCATACAAAAAATAGAAGCAAGTATAAACGCAAAAGACTTAAATGAAAGTAGACTTAATCATTTAGAAAATAACAGAAATACATCTTTAAATTTTACAGAGAATAACTTGAAAAATTTTAACAAGGAGTTAAAAGGCGTTCATCGCTCACTTACTAAAGAATCCGAACAAGCTATAAAAGAAAATAAAGTTATAGAATTAGAGCGGGAAAAAGAGATATACGAAGCAGGAAAAATACAGGAATCAGAGTTATTTCAAACATTAAACAATCAAAATACTTTTGCTGTAACTCCAGAAAAAGAACCATCTGAGTTAGAAAAGGCAAATTTTGTTGGAATAGAGCAAGGAGAAATAATTGTAGAAGTTGATGAAAATTTATACGCGTTAACTTTAAACGATAAAGATAAGGAGAAAATACAAAAGAATGCAGATATTTTTGAATTTACGTATAATACCCAAACAGGAGAATTTAAATATTCTGAAAACAAAGAAAACTCTGTTGTGAAATCCAACCAAAACGTTATATCAAATAATCAAAATCCTCTTCCAAAAGAATATATAGAACTTGCCGAACAAGAAAATTATGAAAGATAAAAATATTTAGAACAGTCCTTAATCAAGGACTGTTCTTTTTTGGAGGTTTTTAATATGAGTAAACAATCCTATACAAACGAAGAAAAAGAACATGCAAGAAAAACTGACATTAGAGAAATAGGAGAAGCTTATGGACTTACATTTAAAAAAGAAGGCAAATATGATAGATGCATAGAGCACGATTCATTGATTCTAAAAGGACAAAGTTATTATTGGAACTCTAAAGGCGTAAAAGGACATGGCGGTTTATCTTTTTGTATAGATGTATTAGACATGGATTTTAAAGAAGCAATGTCTATTTTAACGCAAGATGGTTTTTCTCAATATAAAAATGACAATTTTTCTATAAAAGAAAAAAAGACTTTAAATTACAATACACAAACTGAAATGAAAGATAGTACAAGAGCTTATAATTACTTAGTAAATGAAAGGTGTTTAGACCCAAAACTTGTTAGATGGGGGTTCAATACAGGAGTTATAGCTCAAGACAAACAGAACAATGTTTGTTTTAAATGGTTAGATAATGAAAATAACATTGTCGGGGTAGATAAACGTGGTACAGGGAGAAAGGCTTTTAAACAAATTGTAGAAGGATCAAAGCAACATAGCGGATTTCACATTGATATTATTCAAGATAAAAATATAGGTATTCGTAATGTTGTTATAACGGAAAGTCCTATAGATGCCCTCAGTTATTATGACTCGCATAGGGACTTAAAACAAACTCGAATAGCCTCACTGTCAGGCCTTAAATTAGAAACTTTTAAACAGCACATTTTAGATGTTGGCAAATATAATTTGAAACTAGGAGAAGAACCAAAAGAATACCCACTAGAAAGTATAGTTTTAGCCGTTGATAACGATGAGGCAGGGAAAAATTTCGTAAGCAGCATCGTTAATACTTACGAAAATGACTTTACAATAGATTTACCTTTAAACTCTAAAGATTGGAACGAACAATTAAAAAAGGATAAAGCGATAACTGACGGAAAAACGTTATATCAAAAAAATGAAATAAAAGAGCAATTGAAAGAACAAACTCATAACGAAAAAGATGATAGGGAGATATAAACATGACTGAAATAAACATCTACAATATTTTACTACTAATATTTATGTTAGTTATCGCATATAAGTTAACGCCCGTCATTTATAGATTTATTAAGAAGAAAAAAATCCAAGCATTATATAGAAGAGCACATATAATTGATATAGATAAAATGGAAGGCATAGAATTCGAATATTATCTCGAAGCATTGTTTTTAAAGTTAAAATATAAGCCAATTGTAACGAAAGCTTCAAGGGACTATGGTGCAGACTTAATATTAAAAAAAGAGAATAAAAAAATAGTTGTACAAGCAAAACGGAGTAACAGTAAGATAGGTATTAAAGCTGTGCAAGAAATATACACCGCACAACGTTTTTACAATGCCGATGAAGCATGGCTTGTGACTAATAGTTTTTATACTAAAAGTGCAGTCGAGTTAGGTAAGGCGTGCGATGTCGTTATGAAAGATAGAACAAGCTTATCTAAATGGATTATTAGTATAAATCCCGATTTTTCAAATAATGAAAAATGTCCAAGATGCAATCATAAATTAGTAGTTAGAACAGGCAAAAACGGCCAGTTTTTAGGCTGTTCTAACTATCCTAATTGTAAGTACACAAAAAACATTTAAGCGATTGGATAGTTACACATCTGTAATTTACCGAAGAGCGCTTTATTATATTAATTGAACAGTTAAACCATTAAAATAATGCTCTTTTAATCTTTGAAACTGTTTGCATTTAATCATTATAAAACCTACAATATAAAATTTAATAGATTTAAACACGTAAGGAATAGTAATAAAATAAACACAAGTTTATTGTAATTTTCCATTTTAAACCTCCTATGTTATAATAGTAGAAAAGAAATAGGGGACGTGAACCCCTATTTGAAGAACTATAATACTTTGCCAAGTATCTGTAAGATTGTATAAGCTATGTTAAGGTACAGTAATACCAAATTAGCTTTTACAGTCTTATTTTTTTGTTCTTCTTCCTTTCTCTGCATTCTTTTCACTAATATCACCCCCTTTCAAAATTTATATTATTTTTTGAAAGACTTGATACACTGTAATATTTGAAAACACATGACACAAAAACCAATAATTATTATGAGTATTAGTAAGTAAGTCATCTTAAATCCTCCTTGATTTTTCTTTTAGAAATTATTTATTTTTTTCGTGTTGTGTAGCCACTGAAACAAGCCGTTACGTTTGAGGTTGCAAGGGTACAAGCAACAAAAGTTTTTAGACTGGCCGTATGGCCACAAATAAAAAGTTTTTTGCCCCTTGCAATATCACGTAGGCTTGTTAAAAGCACAATCTTTGATTGTGCGTGTGAGCGTGTCAACACAAAAAATAAATTCTAAAAAATGAAATAAAGGGAAAGTGATACCTCACTTTCCCTCCATTTTTGAATTTGGTTTTTAAATGTGAATGTGATGTGCATAGCTAATACATCACATTCACTCATTTTGATTTTTGCTTTGTTCTTATTGTTTATTTAATATTTTATTCCTTTTTTATTAGGAATTTCTTCTAGTAAATCATCTACGTCCATATCAGTCATAATTAAATCGTCAAAGTTTAAAGTTTTAGATGCTATTTCTTCCCAATCTTTAAAACACTCATATTCTTTAATATTTATATACACATGCGATATTTCTTTAATAATTTGGTTATTATTTAAATCTAATGTAACCTGAATTTCAAATTCCTCATTATCTCCTTTTGTAGTATATGCCAAAGGACATTGTAAGTTTGAATCAAAAACTTCTTCATCTTCGTTATAACATTCAAATTCTAAATTTTTATATTCCTTGATGTTTTCGCATATTCTCAAATAAATTTCAAGTTTGTTTTTATCCATTTTTTAACTCCTTTTTTCTTTTAGAAATTATTTATTTTTTTCGTGTTGTATAGCCACTGAAACAAGCCGTTACGCTGGAGATTGCAAGGGTACAAGCAATAAAAGTTTTTAGACTGGCCATATGGCCACAAATAAAAAGTTTTTTGCCCCTTGCAATATCACGTAGGCTTGTTAAAAGCACAATCTCTGATTGTGCGTGTGAGCGTATCAACACAAAAAATAAATTCTAAAATTTTACAAATAAAAAAGAAAGTGATTATATCACTTTCTTTCCTTAACTATACGATAAACAGTAGAGCGACTTACTCCTGTTTTCTTAGCAATCTCTTCTCCAGTCGTCATTTGTTCATCGTATAAGAACTTAATTTCTCGTTTCTTATGGTCTGGTAAAGACGGTCTACCTCCTAATCTACCTCTTGCCCTCGCAGCAGCTAACCCTTTTTTTGTACGCTCACTTAATAAGTTAGCTTCAAGTTCTGCAAAGGCACTCATCATCGTGAAAAACATTTTACCCATTGCGTCTTTCGTTGAAACGTTCATATCAATAATTTGTAAATCAATCCCGTTATCATCGAGCCATTGTGATAATTCAATCAATTGCTTTGTCGTTCTACCTAACCGGTCAAGCTTATAGATAACTAATGTGTCTCCCTCTCGTAAATAATCTAAACACTTATCAAGCTCTGTACGTTTGACTTTCCGGCCACTTATTTTTTCACTAAAGATACGTTCACACCCAAATTCTTTAAGTGTATCAATTTGGCCGTCAAGACTTTGATCTTTCGTTGATACACGTGCATAACCAATTTTAGCCATTTAAATATTACCTCTCTTCATCGTTTTATTAGTACTTACACACTAAGGTTAACTCTCGATGCAAATAAACAAGTCTGTCATCGTCTAAAAACTCGTATATTTTGAAATTTATGATACATAGATTATAACACAAGTTAAAGGAATTATGGCCAAAATAAAATCCCCATTAAATTCAAGGATAAATTTCTTAATCTATCTTCTTAATTTATCATTAGGGGATTTGTCTCAAAAACGTTCGCTTTTGAAATGAATATAAATAACTCTAAGGCTAATATAAAAGTTAAAAGACTATATACCATGATATCAATTACTAAAGGTCTAAGAAATTTTTAAATATAAATACTAACTAGTCCCAACATTGATAGTAATAACAATAATAATATTATTAAAATAAAAAATGTACGTGTGGTGTTGTCGATAAAAGGAGCAATAAAACTAGCTTTAAAAGTGTTTTTAAATCCATTACCGCTCAATAACGAAGTGTAAATAAATAGTATATAACTAATTGAATAAGAAACTGCTACAAGCAATATTATTGTGTAAATAATTGGAACTAAAAAAATTAATAAATCCATAAATTATTACCACCTTTCTCTTATTTATCTTCAAATTACTTCCTTTAAAAAAGATTATTATTTGCATTCGTTGTAAAAAGGATTCGGTATCTTCAAGACCATTTTCCCCTAATTTTTTTCTTGATTATACTCTAAAGAAAAGAACATACGCTCGAATGCACCTATATAATCAAACCTGTTATATTCATATAAAGACGTCCCTTTTGGGTACACCATTATATGACGCTTTTCTTTTGAAAGTTTAATCTTACCCCCGTCATACTTAATTTGCTTTAATGCGTTTTCAAGACCTAATTCATCAAAAATTATTTTAACGTGCTTCAATTCGTCTACAATGTCTGATATTTCTGTATTAATTTTTAAATCGTATGGATCTTTTGCAAGACCCGTGTTAACGTCTAAATTTAAGGCAAGGTTTTCATCTACGGCAATACATTTTCCTTTTTCTTTTATATTCCCCTTTTTATCTTTAATATAAATAGTTCTAACCTCATATAACATTTCTTGTTCATTATTATTTACTTGGTCTATTGCATTGCTTAAATCTTTTATGAAATTTCTTATATTTTTAGGTAAATTGACTCTAGATAGTTCTTCCATATAAAACCTATCTTTAAATATTTTATTCTGATTTTCCAGATAAAATTGATACAACTGATTTATAACTTCAAATTTCGCATTTGACACTTCTCGATCGCCTGAGCTTAATTTTTTTAACACACTTTCTGATATGCCTGTGGATTCGCTTATTTCTTTTAATGTAATAGAACTTCTTAATAACGTTTCGACATTTTTTATAACGTCATTTAAATTCGTTTGATACATTAGACTCACTCCTTAAAGTTCCCTTTTTATATATTATAAACTATAATAAAGGAACTATCAACAAATAAGTTAATTACAATTAACCAAAAATAAAATAATGGGTTAAATTTAGTTAATATTAGTGTTATAATATGTATTACAGGAGGTGCTTATAATGCAAAACAACGATATGATAAGTAAGATTAATATTCTATTACAAAGCGATATTCAAACAAATCAAATTGCTAATGACACTGGAATAAGCAAAGTGACTATCTCTAATTTAAGAAGGAAAACTGCGGACATTTCTAAAGCGACTTTTGAAACTGTAAACAAATTGTATAACTATTATTTAGATAGAAAAGATTACTTAGAACTAGCTAAAACGATTGAAAAAGACATTTTAAACGTAAAACTTCCAAAAGATGTTCAAATTTTTATAACAAAATTAAAAGAAGCAGTTGATAATATAAACGATATAACAAAGTCACTACATATTAGTGAGATAACGTTAGAAAAAAGCTTCACAATGTCAAAAGATAAAAAAAGTACAAAACTCATTTCTAAAATAAAATTAGACGAGCTAATTCCGATTCAAATTAAACGGAATACATTTGCTTATAGTTTAAAAATTTCAAGTGATTTTGTGGAAGATAAAACGCCTCTTGATAACATAACAGATTTTCAAATTGATTTTTCTTATAATGATCTAGAAATCGATTTAAAAAGACATATTCATCTTGGAAATAGAGTCGTATTAATAACTTCTAATTTAAATGAACTTGGAGAATCTCAAACTGGAATATATGTGAACGGAAATAACGGTGGGTATAATTACGAATTAAATTTTATAAGCATTTCTATTTTTAGTAATGACAGAAAGGGGGATAAGTATGAATAATATAGATGCTTTTAACTCTTTGGTTTTTACTTTTTTAACAATTTTTTCAATAGTTTATATTACGGTAAATTGTTTCAATCCTAATTTCTTTAAACATGATACTAGATATATTCCATTGAACAGAGTATTAAAGTTAGGAATTCTCAACTCTTTATATCTAATAATAGGAATATGGCTTTTATCTAAATTCTATAGCGCTTTAATTAACTCGCATATTTCACTTGAAAAGTTAGGAGACGATAGTTTTATTATTGCTACCTTTTTAACATCATCAATATTGATATCATTCTTTATTTTATCGTTGTTTTTAGTTGTACTTAAAACTATCAAAATGTTATTTGTCTATATTAACTTAAAGAAAGACAATATACCTAATAACTTAAGACACGTCTTATATAAGAAAAACTTTGAAACAGTTATTAACAATTACAAACTACTTAAAATGAGTGATGAGAAAGTATCGCTCTCTGATAAAGAAATTCTACAGTTATCTGCTGTTTTATCAAATGCTGGTATGAACGAAGATGTGCAGGAGATACTAAAAATAAAACTATTTAAACAGAACACATTCTGGGACGATATGTTTTCTGTTTTTCCTAACCAAGCAAATTACAGCGTACAATGTAGCTCTGAATATATATCTTATAATGAACAGTTTAAAACAGCCTTACAAAAGCACGCTAAGGTTTTCAGATATATATATGTACCTATAATTATAATAGCTATAATTCAAATATACTTCCCAATATTCAATTTAATTATTAATACAAGCCCTACAACAAGAGAAAGAACAATCGTTTTAGTAATTAGTATTATCATAAATATTATGCTTATAATAAAATACAAGACATTAAAACGTATACACAAAAATTTCCTAAATATAGCTAATGTAAAAATTAAAGCAAGCAATACCGATAAAGCGATATTTACAGCTCAATGTATACTTGCAGTAACAACTATTATCTGTTTATTAATAAGTTAATAAATAACTAATAAAAGACGAGATATACTCGTCTTTTATTACGTCCTACTAATGTTTTTTGCTGTCAGAAATAAGATTAAGCACTTAACTAATTCTTTTTCTTTTCAACTCCAGTAAACACATAATAATAGCTACTGCAATTAACGCAATCAACAAGGAAAATATTTCTTTTGTTTCTACATACATAAAAGCAAAGAAATTATTTATCATATGTATCAATATAGAGTTGATTATATTTTTCGATATAACAACTACAGCGCTTAATATAATACCCATGCTTAAATAAGGGATTGCTTCTATATATGTATCCCATGCGTGCAAATATGCAAATAACAAACTAGATGTCATTATAAACATTCCATTGCACATAATGACACTATATCTAGCATTTATTTCCCACGATTTCTGAGAAAATAACTTCTCGATTGCTTTTATAAAGTAAAAATATATAATTCCTCGAAATATAATTTCTTCATATATTGGTGCTACAATAACCATATCAACAAAATAGAAATGAAGATGATCTTGATTGTTTTGAAGTTTTTCTTCTATAATCTTTTGATTTTTCGATTCTTTATATAAATCAAATACATTTTGAAAGTAACCTATTAAATTAATAAGTATTGATGAGCCTATAACTATGAGAAATGATTTGTTAGTAAATGTTAGTTTCCAATCTTTAGCGAAAAATTTGAATTTAAAAATTAAAAAGAATATCAAAGTTGATACGATAACTCCAAATGACCATCTAATAACATTTATGCTTGGATTGAAAGAAAGAGAATCATGAATGTATGCTATAAGGTAAATCAATACTAGGGGGAAACTTATTTTCAAGCCATCATAAACCCCTGAAAATAGAGACTCATACCAATTTTTAGTGTTTTTCATATATATCAAATCCTTTCTTAAGTATACTTTACAAAGCAGAACATACGTTCTATACTTTAGCTGAGGTGTTAAAAATGTATGTGATTAATCCAGAACTTCCCATGCAGTATAAATACGAAACTGATTATAGAAAAATCCCCAAAGAATTGCTTAATAGCAATATTCCTAAGGGAAGAGATAAAGTCAAATGGTCTCCATTTAAAACAGTCTCTGACCAGTACAAGTTATTAGATGAGTATATAGAAGAACAAAACAAAGTTGATATGCCTTTGTTGTCTGACGATCAATTACAGATACTTAACGAAACAGTTTACTACAACAGTATGAACAATATTCTTACAGAAATAAGTTATTGGGATAACGGCTATATAAATTCAATGGAATGCTATATAAACAAAGTTGACTTGTTAGAACGTGTAATGGTAGTTACTAGTAAACATAGAGGAACTAAAATAAAAATATCCTTAAACTATATTGTTAGTGTGGAATAATAAAAACCAATGACTTTTTATCATTGGTTTTTATTTAGTGAACTTGGTGAACTTGATTTTTGAAATTTAAAATCTAAGGCAAGATTATAAATTAAAATTTGTGATATTGGTGCTATTATAAGTAAAACAGAATATGTTTTGAATATTGCAATAACATTACCTAATAATGCACGCTCTCTATCAGTTTCTGCTATTATGATAAAAATTCTTTAGTCTTTTCACAATCACTAATAATGCTGTAAATGGGTCTACATTCTTTCCACAGATTTCGCATGTTACTAGCTTATATCTTTCGTTTATTCGATATTTAGCCTTGTCTCCGCACTGACATTCCACCTTGTCATTTTTCGACTTTATTATAGCGTCGAATTTTATGACGTTTTCCGGTAACTTTTTATAACTATCGCACATTTGTTAACAGCTCCTTTTTATACGTCGTTTAAATAACCGTCTCCGCCCCAATATTTCTGCACAGCCTTGTTATAAGCTTTAGCACATTCTTTTTCATCTACAAATCTACCTAGATATTTTTTCTCTCCCTCTGCATAGATACTAGCAACCCATTTGTTATGTTTGCTATCATAAGAAACACCTTTGTATTTTGAACTACTATTCTTTTGAGGTGCTCGATATCTGAAAGAATGTTTATCAGCACCTAAATTGCCTCTTGTAAAATCGTTATTCTTAACCTTTTGATAAGCATATTGATTGTTAAGTATGAATACTGGTAGTGCCGTTTTTTTACCAAGTATTTGGGCTAAAAAACGTTGTGTGTCGTGAGCATATGATTTGTGCCATTTGTAAAAGTTTACACGTTCAAAATCTTCATCATCGACAAGTATATAATCATCAATATTTTCTATATATATTTTTTTCATGAAATAGTACCTTTCTAAAGCGTTATTAGGTATTATCCTATCATTTCATCTGTTTTTTCTGTTAATGCCATTTTGTAACGTATTTCTACTTTTCGCATTTCCATTTCTGACAATCTTTTTCTTTCAATTTCAGTTAATCCTATCATCATATCTATAAGGTCAATCAATGTTTCTTTATTCATAATAAATGCCTCCTCTTGATTATTCAGCATTTATAAATTATGATTATCTTTGTAGTGTTTTTATAAATGCTTGAGTCGTAGCTTCCCCCAGAAGTCTACGGCTTTTTTTCTTATTATTCTTTAGCCACTAAAACCATGATAAAAGCCAATTAATGATTTTTTTAAAGAACTCAACAATAGAGTCCCAAATTTTCTGTAAGAAATTACGGTTTTCTTCTGTATTTAGTTCTTTAGCCTTATCTAGCAAATTACCTGCTTTGTCTTTAATATTGCTTGCTAAATCCTTAGCTTGTTTTTCATACGCCTTAGGGTCTTTGTTTAGTATTTCTGAATTAGAAACGTTAACCATGATATTATTAATCACATTAATTTGATTATCACTTAAAATCTTATTCAAGCCATTCTCTTTAAGAATATCATTAACAATCTTACTAATATCTTCACGAGTTAAATTCTTTCCATCTTGTTTTTCACTCGCTATTTCTTTCTTCATTTCAGCAATAGCGTTATTTAACGCCTCATCTGAATAACCTTTCTGCCCTTTATTCTGTTCACTAATTGAAGCTAGGTCATTCATTTCATTATTAGCATTTTGAACATCGTCTTTGTTTAAACTATTGCCATTTTCTTCATATGCTTTGTAAATCCCTGTTAAAGCACCCTCGCCTGATACCTTATCGATCGAAGCAACTTTGATTTCAGAATCTTGTATACCTGCTGTGATAGCCGCATTTGTATACTGTTCTTTTGTAATTCTAGTAATGTTTTCTGGCGTTTCTATATCAACTGTTACGCCTTTTTTAAACTTTTTTGGTGTGATAGTTGCACTAGAATGAATAAAGCTTAAATTGTTATTTCCAGTATATTTAGCAACATCATTAGTTGTTATAGAAATTTCTTTATAGCCATCATCAACATCAAGCTTCTTTTTAGTTTCTTCCAATTGTTGACTGTTCAAGTCTGCACCTTTAATGAAGATATCTTCATTAAGCTTGTTACTATCTGCAAATGCTACACCACCAGTGTTTAACAATAAAATAGACGCAATTGTTCCGCTTGCTATTAATTTTTTGTTCATTTTAATATCCTCCTCAAAAAGTTATTAATTTTACTGTCTTATTCATATTTTTTACCTGTTATTTGTTCATACAGTTTTTCGATTGCGATATCGTAAACTTCCTGTTTGGTTTTAACACGTAATTCAAATTTTAATTCGCTTGCAATTTCGTCGGTTTTTTTATATACCTTAACATTACGTCTATTAGTTTGGCTTTCATATTTCTTTTTATTGTCATTCATTTCTAGGTTACCTCCATTGTTATGTTTACTTTAATTATAGGGTAATTATGAGGAGGAAACCAATCCCCCTCGATTTATGTTTCTATCCTCACTATTTGAGATTTATGAACAAAACTTTCATCATTATAAGCTTTATAAAAATCATCTATTAAAGACAATTCGTTAGTATAATCTTCAATACTGTTATAAAGTTTATTTAAATTTCCGATATAAATATAGTAGTTAAGTTCCAAATTCTCTTTATAGTGATTGTAATATCTTTCAAAGTTTTCTATTCTCTGCTCAATAACATCTTGAATTACACAACTAATAAATGGGCTTTCCGATAAAATTTGTCCGTTTTCTTCTTTTGCTACATACATTTTAAAACCCTCCATATTTTGTTATAATATGGACGGAACAACGGCAATTGTTCCGTCAACTTTCTTTTTTTATGCTGAGGGTAAGTTATTTATTTAACTTATCCTTTTTAACAATAAACTTCATCAGTATAAACAAAATGCTTATCTGCTCTAATCATACTTTCAATTCGCTTATAGTCTCTCTCGTCTGTACAGTCTATCATTCCCATATACAAACCATTTTCAACTACTGTAACACCCTCGCAGCCGAACATATCTTTCGCAACTTCTAACTTGTAATCTTTTCCATGTGCTTCAAAATAATGTGTTTTGTTTTCCATTTATAAAACCCTCTTTCTTTTATTTGTTAATTACATTATAACATATTTTGTCTACTTTGTCTACTTTGTCTACTATTATTTCGAAAATTTTTGTATAAAAAAAGCGCCTATTATATAGACGCTATAAAACAAATTGATAATTATAAATATGTGTTTCTTTTATATATTCTTTATTAACTCATTTATAAATTCGGAAGATGAAGTATACCCATTTTCATTTTCTAATCGATTTATTTTCTTTCTTACAGATGGTTCTAACGTAAATTGAAATTAATAAATTAAAAGTACATATTTATCAATTAAATAGCATTACAAATAATTCTTCCTATGGTCGAGTCGATGAAAACAACAATTGTAATCCTATTATTAATAAAATAAGACTAAATATAAACCATCCTATATGCCAAGCTACCGGATATTTTAAAGAAAGAGCAGTCATGTCATTTATAAATCCAGAAAAACCCTCACTGATAGCACTTCCGAAAATATCTACAAATCCAAATATTAATAGTGATCCTAAAAAGATTATTGCTAGTAAATAATATATAACTTTTAAATATTTCATTTTAATCACTCCATTTTCAAATAACCTATTTCATAATTTTAATTTACACAAATGTAAATTACATTTGTGTAAATTACACGAGTTACATGTCAATATCAAAATCGCATAATGATAATTGTTTTGTGTTGTTTTGTAACACAGATACATTTCCTATTTCAAATTCTTTATTTTGCTTTCTATTAATTATCCATGATTCTAGTGTTTCATTTCTTTCATACGGTACATTGATAAATACACAAAACCATTCAACGTAATTTTCTATCATTTAAAACGCCTCCTATTGATTTACAGGCATTTATAAATTATTCTATAAGTGTAAGTATTTTTATAAATGCTTTAGTCGTAGGGTCTGCCAAGAATACCTACGACTTAATTTTCGTTTTATAAGTATACTAGTTTAAAAGTATACTTATATACTAGTAAACTAATTTATTAGTTTATTTGTTAGTGATATTTTTCCAAGTATTCTTTAATTGCCTTATCAACCACCGCTTTCATTGTTGTATCTTCTTTTAGAGCTGCAAACTTTAAATCTACATGAATTTTTGGATCAATCTTAACTAATTTAAAATCTTCTTTCTTCTTTATATTCTTATCAAACGGTGTTTCTTTAATTTCATTGGTTTCTCTTTTCTTTGCACTATATTTATCTAAATTACTACTCATTAAAAGCACCTCTTTCATCTAGTCTATACATAAATTCCCAAAAGACATTTAAATATTTTTTCAATGTTTTTTTATCATAAGGTTTGTGTTCTGAAATACCTTGTGATCCCCATGTCATAACTCTCCTTGATCTAGTAATAACATTTTTTAACACTATATCATTATATTCATTACGATACTTTTTTACATATTCATTATTTGTCTTATTATCTTCTTCTGTTAAATAGATAAGTATACCTAATACATCTAATTTACTATTATATTGTTTCATTTGTGAAAGGTAGAACATATAATCAATTGAATTATTATAACAATCTTCTTCTGATTCAACAGGTACAATCACATAATCACTTGCAACAATACAATTATGAGTTAATGTTGTTGTAGTTGGAACAGAATCGAAAAATATAAAATCGTAATTTTTCTTTAGTTTTCCTATTAGACTACTATAAACGTAAAATTCATCTTTAACATTTAATGATCTTCTTGAATATCTATCAAACCAAGCTAAATTCCAATCACCTTTAATAAGATCTATATTATTGCTTAAAGTTGAAATAGAATCTTCAAGTGTACCTGTTTTTATACCGTCCATAAAACTTAAATTTGCTTCTTTTTTGGTACTAAAATTTTTACTCAATTTTTTTGTTAAAGTTCTCTGTGGATCAGTATCTATAAATAAAACACTTAAATCATATCTATTGGCAATATAACCAAACATATTAGTTAAAGTCGATTTTCCAACGCCACCCTTAAACATATTTATTGTCAAAACAATAGCCTCATCTTTGTTTTTAATTTTATTTAACAATTCATTTTCAGTTTTATTGTTACTCCAAAACTTTGATGGAAAATCCATATTAATCACCTCTTTTTTGTTGATACTCTAAGTTTAGCACAAAGTATACTGTTAAACAAGATTAACATTAAACCATTAAACTATTATACTAGTATACTTGTTTAATGGTTTAAATTACGGTATAATCTAATAAAGAGGTGATAACTATGGATATTCAAACTGTAAATATCTCTTTTTCATCACTCGTATTTGTGGGCATTCTATGTCTTTTAATATTTGCAATAAATAAATTGAAGTGGTGGGGGGGTAAAAAATTATTTTTTATCGTATGGAATATCATTTCTGCAATCTTTATTCTATTAGGAACTATAGTAGCTTTGATCTTCATAGTATTTACGGCAATGCTTTTTGCAAGTGGAAAAGATTAAATTGTAATTAAGAGATAGCGAAGTAATAATGTAAGTGGATTCAAAAATAAATTTTACAAATAATAACAACATGTTATTATTAATCTATAAGAAATGAAAAAAGAGCAACTAATTCCAGTAGTTGCTCTCTGGTAATAGAACGTCTGCAAACGTTTATTTAATATAAAATTGATACTTGTATTATATAATGATTTTCTCTTTAGTGCAAGCACCTAGATTATTAAATAAACACAAAAAATGTAAACGTTTTATTACCTCTTACCAAACTAAAATTCGGAAAGAGGTTTTTATTATGTCTGAACAAAGATTTAATATCCAACAACAATATAGAGAGAAATTTTACCAACTACCAAAAGTATTTTTTACTAACGAAAAATATATGCAATTAAGCAATGATGCAAAAATTGCTTATGCATTGTTAAAGGATAGACTAGAATTATCAATTAAAAATAATTGGTTTGATGAAAATGGTGATATATTTTTCATCTTCACAAACGAAAATCTTAAAACTATATTAAATTGTCACGATGGAAAATTAACAAAAATTAAAAAAGAATTATCTAAAGCTGATCTTTTAGAACAAGTCAGATGTGGTCAAGGTAAACCAAACAAATTATATTTGAAGAATCCTACAATTACTAAAGAAGATGTTTATGAATTAAAAAAACAAGAAGAAACAAGTGTTGAACCTAGTAATGACGCTGAAATGCGATTTTCGCATTTCAAGAAATGCGAAAATCGCATTTCTAGAAATGCTGAAATCGCACAACAAGAAATGCGAAAATCGCACACTAATGATACTGATTTAAGTAATACTGAATATATTGATACTGACAATAATGATATGAATGACTTGAATGATATAGAGTTCAAAAATAAAATTAGTAATCATTCAAATCATTCAAATCATGATTCACTAAATTCTGATGAAGAAGCTTTGAAATTCACAGAACTTCAAGAATTCCCTGAACAATCAAAACACTATCTTAATAATTTTTCTTATAGAGAACTCAAAGTAGTAAAAGAAATTATTTTAAAAGCAAAGAAATCGTTTAATACTGAACATAACACAACTTATATGCTAGAAGATATCGATTATGACCTTGTAAATGTTTTAAAACGCTTTAAAGCAAAAGTTTATATGAAAAATGAAAGTGTTGAAACTATGCAAGGATATTTGATGAAATGTATAAAAATGGAACTTGAAGAATTACATTCATTAAACATGCGAAAAAAGAATTTTAAAAATAGTTCTTGGAATATTTTTAGCCAAAATGATTAATATTACAAACATACTTTTTTGTAAAAATGAAAGGAGAGAAAACTATGCGAAATAAAAACTATATAGGCGGCCTAACAAAAGAAAATTTAAAAGGTTTTGTCATTTTAGTGCTCATTTTTTTATACGTTTTATCTGCCTTGCTTAATTTAACAGGCTTTTTTTGGGGGTATGTTTTTATTCCTGTGTTTGCTATATGGAGTATATACATGATGTTTTTTAGAGGTTATTTTATTCCGGTTGTAAAAATATTCTTTATCATTACTTTAACCACAATCAAATTTGTGTTTATGATTTTCTTTATTATGGCAATAGCCTCTTCTTTGTCTGACAAAAAATATTAAAACAATCTAGGGTGTAAATATATTAAAAATTATTTCGGATTAAAAAGAAATATAGTAAAATAAAAATGTGCAACATTTGAGAGTGTTACACATTTAGTCTTTATGGTCTATTGGAATATTCAAATATTTTGATAAAAACAAATTAAGCACTTGAGATCGTGTTAATCCGTGTTTCTGTGCTACTGCTTCAATTTTTTCATTACTTGAATAACTAATTGTATAAGTTGCTTGTACAGTATTATAGCTTTTTTTACCGTAATTATTGTAACTGCTAAAATCAATATTGCTTAATTCAGTTTCTTGAATGATTTTTTCTACAAAATCTGAATTATTCAAATCGTTTATTGCACTTGTTATTTTTATTAACTGTTTTGTAGTAGATTTGATTCTAAAAACACGTGGATATTTTTGCACTTTTTATCATAACTCCTTGCTTAAAATATTAAGTAATGCTATAATTATAGTAACCATTAATGGTTACTTGAACCTTGATAATTACATATGCGTGCCCCTGTATTATAAGGAATTCAATACAGATAAGGTATACGACTATTGGTTAAACGGGTAATCCTAAACCTGTGAATTTCATTCTTATTAAACTATTCTAATCAAACACTGTTTTGTGTATAAACTGGGAGGGGAAGTCCCGATGAACCAGATGAAACAAATACAGCCTGAATAGCGCGAGCGGGAAGACGAAAGAACCGCAAGGGTCGGGCAGTGAAAAGTGCTGACAATCCGAACCCATATTTTATAATTTATATATTTCAATCATAACATCAAGAGATACTAGATACATCAAGAGATACTAGATAATCGTAATAACTTTTACTCATGGAGGTGTTGTTTTATGCTTTGTTATAAGAAAAATAAACGTTTTGATTTTATAGCCTTTTACTTTTTTGCTGATGAAATACGTACGTTTGATGGTAAAACTTATCGAATCAAAGGTATGCGTTGTCAGAGAATTGATCATAAACGTTTGGATATAAACGAGAGAAAAACACTACGCCATTTGTCAGAAGTTATTTATAAAACGAAAACGGTATTTAATGACAATTATGGACTAATTGCTTATCGTAAGAAAGTAAGTCAAGAACTAAAAAGCGTCAAAAACATCAGTATAAGCAAAAGTGTTTAAGCAGTGTTTGCTTATTTTAATAAGAGTGAAATTTACTTACCGTAAAATTTATTGACTGTTTGAAAAGACAGATTAGTTAAAAGTACGCTAGAGCTACATTAAATAGCCTATAGGCACATATATGTAATTATCAAAGAACTAGAATAATATTTTTGTGAGGACTTTAAAGAAAAGTCCTTTTTTAGTATAAAGCAAAATTTAAAAAAGAATAAGGTGTTTCACCTAATTTTCTTTTTAGAATAAAAGAAAGGGTAAATTATCATGTCTAAAATTACACAAAATGATTTAAATCAATTAAAAAAGCAAGTGACAGAAATAATGAAAGTAACTGGAGAAACACATAACGAATGGCTGTATAACCAATATCAAAATTATTTATCAGAAAATACAGATGTTGTTATGGAAGCCTTGCGTTTTTATTCTGAAAATAAAAATAATACAGCTTGGGAGGAATAAAACATGTTTAACGGACTTAATGAAAAAATTGTAGCCCTTATTAACGATGCTCAACCACTTATCATTACATTATTGGCACTTTCGATATTTGTTTCCGGTGCTGTAATGATGTTTGGGGATACTGGTGTACGCTGGGCAAAGAGAACGTTGATAGGTGCAATAATTGGTGCGGTATTATCTGGTGGAGCCCTTGTTTATGCACGTTCATTTAAAAAAATAGTTAATGTCAGTGCAGTATTTCCGTCAGCGACAGAAACTAAGTTTGCAGTTATAGATACATTACAAATAATTTTTATGTAAACGGACAAATTAATAATTTGTTCGTTTTTTTTATAAAGGAGAGATAAAACTTGTTGAGAATAAAAACGAAATCGTTTCACATCAAAAATCAAAGTGATTTTTCATTAGAAGAAATGATGTCCTATACAGAAGATATGGAAGCAGGGAAATTTACAGAATCACTAGATAAATTTGATTACGTAATGTATGACGAACAAACATATGAGGATATTTTAGAGTCAACGTACAAAGTGAATAGTGGTTATATTAATATACAACAACAAATTTATACATTGCTTAAAGCAACTGCGCCTGACACAGAAGAATTGAAAAGACTGAAACGACAGTACTTAATTGCCCTACAGGAAGTGGATAAGTCATATCGTGACAAAAAAGTTGCTATGAATAAAAAGAAAAATAATCCAGACAATACAAAATTTCAATACCAAAGACAAAACAATGCAAATAAAACTAAGCAAAAAGAAATACTTGAAAAATTAAAGGGAAAGCGCGGATTAATGTTTTTGGGGCTGATTGTTTTTGTAATGTTGTTAGTATATATACTTGTTGTTACAGATCCAAACAAAAAAGGAGCATCTGACGTTGCGACAAAAGAAGAAATATACCAACAAGCTCTTTTAGGAGAAGAAGAAAAAGCCATTGATAATTTTGCTAAATTAGACCAAGAGACATTAACCAAAAAAGACAAACAAATATATGCGCAATTATTAGCTCAAAAAGAAGAGTATGATAAGGCGGTTAAGTTGTCTGATGCAAAATTTGTAGAAGCGTATTTAATTAGCAGAGACTATTATAGCGCTTTAGAAGAATTTAATAAGAAATATCCAACTAATAATGGGAAGTTTGATTTAGCTATACACCAGAATAAGTTTTCTGATGCCATTAATTACAGTCAAGGTATCGATAAAACAAACAATAGAAAAAAACAACTGGTAAAAGCGTATATAGAGACAGACAATTTAAATAAGGCGAAAGAATTAGCAGCGACAACGGAAGACAAAGAAGTTACAAAAATGATTGCAGATGAACAAAACAAGCGCTTGAAAGGGCTAGAAGAAGCCGTTAAGAGTAAAGAAGATGATTTAAAGAAAGCGAAAGATAAAAAAGAAAAGAAATCTGATATTGAAAATAAAGAAAAAGCGCTTAAAGAAGCAAACGAGAATTTGGAAAAATTCAAAAAAGAACTTAAATAAATAGAGGTGAAACAATGCTAAATGAGTTTAAATTTATAGGACGTATTGCTAGAGACTTAGAACTAACAACTAAAGAGAACATGCAAGCGAGATGTAACTTCACACTAGCAGTAAATAATGCATATGGCACTGACTTTTTAAACATAACGGCTTTTGATAAAACAGCAGAAAATTTAGTGAAATATAATCAAAAAGGCGACATGGTTTATGTTGAAGGTTATGTAAGCACGAACAAAAAAAGTGTTAATGGCGTTGATAAATATTATATGAACCTTGTTGCTGGTCGTATTGTGTATCTTAGTAATAAAAAAGTAGAAGAATCAGAAAATGAATTAGAGCATAGCACTGATAATTTAGATAACTTAACATTTGATGATAAACAACATACAGAAGTGAATGAAAATAACACAACTTTCCAGAAAGCAAAAGGTTTCGTTACTGAAGACTTGCCATTTTAAGAGGTGATTTTATAATGAGGTTTGGTTCAAAAGACAAACATGGCTATAGAAGGAAAAAGTTATCGTTTTCTCAAAATAAACATTTGCTTGCACATCCATGTATATTGGTAAGCATATTATTATTAATTATGTTATTGGCCACTGCAATTGCAAATTTTTTGATTAACATCTTAATGACAGTGTTTTTTGGAAATCATGACATTTTCACAAATATGAAACAACTGAACACGAAATATACAGATTATATATTTAACTTTCGTTTAGATGCTGTGTTGTTATATATACCAATTTGGGTACTCGTCTTTATATTTTTTGGAAAAAAAGTATATCAATTTAGACAGCGTTTCAAATCACTAAACAACAACGAAAAAGCGTCAGGGCGATTTGCCACACGAAAGGAAATTACGCAACAGTATAAAGCAATACCACAAAGGGAGCATGCATTTGAAGGAGAAGGTGGTTTGCCTGTCGCAATGTTTGGTGTATATGACTTTGTGACTAAAACGAAGCAATATTTAGAACAAAGAAAAACTGCTATTAGAGAAATTAACGGAATTACTGATTTAACAGCTGATGAAAAATTAGAATTACGCAAAGATAAATTAGGAAAAATGAATAAAGAATTCGCTACTACATTTTTCTCAAAACGCGAATTTACATTTATTGATGAGTCACCAACCAATAATTTAATTGTGGGTACATCTCGTTCTGGTAAGGGAGAAATTGTTGTTTTATCAATGATAGAAAACTATTCAAGATCTTCAGAACAACCATCATTAATTGTAAATGACATGAAGGGAGAACTTTTTTCTGCATCGTATAAAACGTTGGAAAATAGAGGATACCAAGTTGAGATTTTTAATTTGGATCAACCTATGGAGTCAACGATGAGCTTCAACCCATTGCAACAAGTTATTGATGAATATATGAAAGGCGATTTGGGAGAAGCACAAGAGATGACAAAGCAAATTACATATACGTTAACCAATAACGAAGGTGTAGAAGACAACGAATGGAACTTGATGGCTGGTGCATTGATTAACGCTATGATACTTGCACTATGTGAAGAAACCCTACCGAAGAACCCAGAAAAAGTCACACTTTATAGTGTGTCTAATATGTTACAAACATTAAGCACAAAAAGGTTTTATAAAGAAATTGCAATTGGAAACAAAGTTCAATTAATTGAGGTTTCGGCATTAGATGAGTATATGGAAAGGTTCCCTAGTCATAGTCCAGCTAAAACGCAATATGCGACAGTTCAAGCTGCACCAGACAAAATGCGTTCGTCTATCATCGGAACGGCTTTAAAGGCATTACAACCATTTACAACTGACACCATAGCCAAATTAACAAGTCACACCTCTTTTGACATTAATAAATTAGGATTTCCAAGTATTATTGATGGTTACGCAACCAAAGATAGTACATTTGAATTGGGCGTACAAGTGTTACGAGATGGTGAAAACGGCATTGAATACGAAGAAGTAGAAGGCATTCAAATAGGTGTAAATGAATATGGGTATTGGCAATATCCGTTCAAAACAGTACTTAAAGTCGGAGATAGAATAGAAACAATAGAGAAAGACGGAAATAATCAAGTTATCACAAGTTATTTTTATGTTGATCATATAGATGATAAAGGACAGGTCACATTTAATCAAAAAGGCGAATTAGATAACTCAGATATTACGATAAGAAAGTTCAATAGTTTTCCAAAACCAATAGCGGTATTTATGGTTGTACCAGATTATAACAATGCTAACCATGGTATAGCGTCTATACTCGTTAACCAAATTGTTTTTGAAATTTCGAAAAATTCTCAGCTATATACGGAAAATCAATCAACGTATCGACGCGTTATTTTCCACCTTGATGAAGCAGGTAATATGCCTCCGATACCGAATTTATCTCAAAAAGTGAACGTATCTCTTTCAAGAGGATTACGTTTTAATTTCTTTGTTCAAGCATTTTCTCAATTTAAAGATAAATACGGTGATGCATATGATGCGATTATGGACGCTTGCCAAAACAAGGTGTATATCATGGCTACGCAAGAACAGACATTAAAAGATTTTAGCGCAATGATTGGAAGTCAACAAATCACAGTTCATAGTCGTTCGGGTGAGGCAGGAGCAATTAAGTCAAGCATTACTGAGAATCAAGAAGAAAGACCGTTACTACGACCAGATGAATTAGCGCGCTTACAAGAAGGTGAGACAGTCGTTGTTAGAAACTTGAAACGACAAGATAAAAAACGAAACAAAGTAATGTCTTATCCAATTTTCAACGACGGCAAGTATGCAATGAAATATCGTTACCAGTACTTATCAGACTTAATGGATACAAGCCAAAGTATTATTCATTTTAGACCTATGTTAAAAGCGCGATGTGAGCACAGGCATTTACAACTTGAAGCGACATTAGTTGATTGGGATAAACGTATTGAAGAAATGCAAGAAGGGATAGACGGTCAAAAAGAACAAGAAAATAAAAATATTAATGACATTAACCAATATAAACAAAGCAATGAAGAAGGCAATGTTGCCGTGCGAGTTAAACGTTTAGAAACCTTGAAAGAAAAAGTAGGAGACGCTATTTTTGACAAAATTACAAGACGTTTCGAAAGATACTTAAGAACATATGCAGAACAAGGTAAAAATGTTAATACTATAACGCAAAAAAAATTAGAAGAACTGGTCTCAGCTGATAATGAGGTAAAAGAAGAAGAAAAGACTAAGCGTATTGAAATGATTCAAAAATTTATCAAGGAGGCAAAGACAACATGAAGAATATAGTTGGATTCGTAATTTTTCTAACCGTGATATTACTTTTGTCGGGTTGTTCAAAATCTGGAATAGAAGAAATATCACCTAAGGAAGCACATGATAAATTAAAAAATCCTAAGAATGAATATGTTATCGCAATTAGTGATTTGAGTAGGGCTGGAGAAGAACATATTTATAATTCTAAAAAGATTCTAGAAAAAGTGGCAGAAGAACAAGGGATTAAAATTTATTACACAATTTATAATGTCAAGAACGATAAGCATCAAAAAGATTGGAATGAGAATGGGGAGTTTTTAGGTGATACTTCACGATTATATTTCGCAAAAAAAGGCAAGAAAATAGATGATATGGATTATCAAGATTTAGCAGTGAAAGACACGTCCAACATTGAGTTGGCAATTTCAAAATTAAATAAGTTCATTGAAGGAATAGAAAAGAGGTAGTTAAGATGAGAGATAGTGCAACACAGAAGGTATTAGAAAAATATCAAGATGTTTTACAAATGTCTGAAATTGTACCTAACATGTTACGCTGGATAGGTTGGTACTTCTTACAATTTCTTGTTTGGATTACTGATTTAGTTTCAAATCTTACTATTCAAGTTTTGACACTTTTTGGATTACTTACGCAAGACAGTATTAGCAGATTAATTCTTGAAGCGAAGCCAGTATTAATTTCAGTATTAGCGTTGGCCATCATTTATATAGGTATCAAATTAATGTTAGGAAGACCAATTAATAAAGCTGATATTTTTGCTACATTGGTTGTTGCAGTTTTGTTTTTAGGTAGTGTGAATATAGGTTTACAAAAAGGCTCTGAATTAACAAAAGAAGCAAGTAAAGCTATAGAAAATTTTGATCCAGATAGTAAAAAACAAACAGACGGAACTAAAGTGGGTTCTTCGATGCTTGCTAAAAGCATTGTAGATGTCCAGTTGATGGCGGAAAAAGGATTTCCAGATGTTAAAACGACAAGAAACAATCAAAAATATAACAACCTTAATGCAAGCACAATTAAGCATATCAACATTAACCAAGAATTAGAGGAAAAAGAAGTTAAAAAGAAAGAGTCTAAAGAGATACTTAAGAAAAAGTTAGTCGTCGATGAAGCAGGTCGACAAAAAGTTGAAGATTTGGACAAAAACTGGTTTGGCCTAGGTGACGAAAAATATTATCGTTTTCATGTGAAGTGGTTTACTGCTGCTGTGGGGCTTATATGTTTAGCTTTGGGTCACTTTTTAGCTGCATTACGTGTTGCAAGTATTGCCTTAGAGATAATTGTAAATAAAATTTTAGCTATTTTCTTTTCACATGCACTACAAGGAGAACGCCTTAAATCAACAATTATCGATATTTTAAACGGTTTTGTAAGTGTTATTATGATTTTCTTCTGTTTGTTCTTATACAAAGAAGTTGTTAGTTTCTTAAACGATAAGCCAACAGGTATATGGTTGGTAGGACTTATTGCTGCGACATGGTTTATGATAGATGGTCCAAAGTCCATTGAGCGTAAATTTGGTTATGATGCCGGTCTTAGATCACCGTTTTACACGATGGCCGGTATGTATGGAATGGGTAAGGCGGCAACTGCGCTAGCGACAAATACGGCTAATGGAACAAGTAGTATGATTAAAGCAGTGAGAGATGATTTTTCTAAATCAAAAAGAAATGACGTTAATAATAACAGCAATGAACAACAATCTAAGTCGGAACAACTCAATAAGGCCTCGAATAATCAAAATACAGACAAACAACAAAATGTTAAAGATAATCAGAATATAGATAGTAATAGTCAAGTTAACGATAGGCAAAACAACACAGAATCAAACAGTAGTCATAACAGCCAATCTAACAGCAACAGACAGTCTCTTGACGAAGAGATGAAAAATTCTAATTACGGAAATAATACATTCAAAGGTGTTGGCGAAAGTCATTCGCAACTATGGGCAAACAGAGCTCCAGACGGAGGACGAAAGAAAGAAACGCTTAACGATGTTATCAAACGAACACAAGGAGAAAAATCTAACACACCAAAGACTAATCAACTTAATACTAATACACCTAAATCTAACCCTATGAATGCGCCTAAAGCGCAAAGAAAAATAACTGATAATGGTTTTTCAAAACAACAAAACACAAGTCAAAATAACCCATCTCCAAAAAGTTATAAAGATGTACAAAATGTGAAGCCGGTACAAACGAACAAACCTGTAAATAAATCAATTCCAAAATCACATGTGAATAAACCTATTAATAAAAATAGCTCTAAAAATATAAAACCAAAACGTTAGGAGGTTTTTGATGTCCAATAGAATACCAGAAAATACAAACGTAGAAGCTAAAATTACGCGTTGGCTTTATATGAAAGATGTTATGACGTTTTTAATAGTATTTGTTGGGAGTTATATTCTTCAAGCAATTCGAATTGTACCTGAAAGCGCCACTTTGTATATGAACATCTTACAACTTATTGTTATATTAACTTTAATAATACGTCCATTTGCAACAAATCCTAAACGGAGAAGTCTAAGGGTTTTTTGGATTACCGTAAGAAAAGATAGAAATGTTTATGCAGAAATTCCATATGAAATGATTGAAAAAGACAAGGAGGTCACAAATCATGGCAATGTTCAAAACGCCACAAGAAACTACAAAGACTTCCTCTAATAAAACTTTATTTAAGGAGGCATCATCAGAAAAAGATGATGCTTCTTCTTTATTTGGTAAAGTTTTTGAGGAAGAAACTATTAAAATATCTTCTAAAAAAGATGAATCAACTTCAACTATTTTTGGAGATATTAACGAAACCAAAATCAAAAAGAAGAAACTACGTAAAAAAAGAGTTGAACACAAAAATAGGCCTATAAAGCTTTTTAAGCCTTATAGAGCATCAAAAACCTTTTTGGATATATCTAATATCATCAGAAGGACAGAAGACCATAAAGGTGGCTTATATGTACTTAGAGATGGCACCTATATGAAATTCTTTCAAGTGAATCCAAAAGATATTATGAGTAGAAATTCACATGAGCAATTATATGATATGGGCGTGCTTCTTAACATGCTTAAAACTTACAACAAAGACAATAAGATTATCGCGTTAAATATGCCGATAGATACAGAAACGCAAAGAAGCCATTTAATCAGAAAATATGAGAAAGAAGAAGTAGGTATATACAGGTACTTCTTAGAACAGAGGATAAAAAAACTGGAATATTTAGAACAGTCATCAAGAATGGAACGTTCTTTTTTAGCAATGTTATTTGGCAAAACAGCACAAGAACTTAATGTAAACATTCAAACATATAAAAAGTCAATGGCTAGAGGTTTTCCAATTAAAGAATTAACGAAAGAACAAGAAATAAAAATACTTTATAAGTTAAATAATCAATGCGAAGAAATTAAGTAATACTTAAGGGGGTTTTCACATGAGTAGTGTGTATAGCAGATGGAGAGAACGAAGAAAAGTTAAGAAGGCGATTGATAGCGGCACACTATCACAATCTGACTTTGATATTGAATTACTCTCTCAGATACAACCAAGAGGCGGCGTTAATTTTAAAAATGACTTCTATGTAAGAAAAGGCACGGGATATGAGACTTGTATAACTATCTATGAGACGCCAACTGATGTAGAAGATTTTTGGTTAGGACAAATCATGACTATGGATAATACCATTATTACAATGGATTTGAGGACAAAAACAAAAGAAGAAATCAAGAACAATTTAAAAACAGGTATGACAGAATATTTGGATCGTATGCATAATGATAGAGATGTTGTTTCAAGAACTGAAGCTGAAGAATCGTATCAAGAACTCAATACATTATTAAGAAACGTTCGAAATGGTGGAGAGTCGATAAAAGAAGTGGTTATAAGACTGTATGTGAGTGGAAGGACAAAAGATGAAGTCGACGAAAAATTAAATGAAATTTTTGTTTTTCTTAATGCAATGGACTTTAAAGGCACTGTTTATCTTAATGAGCAAAAATTTGAAAGTCAGGCACTTACGATGAGCTTAACACAACAAGAATCTGTACTACCAAGAATAAAAAAAGATATACCGTCACAAACAATAGCAATAGGCGTGCCGTTTCATTCAGTATCGTTGAATGATGAACACGGTGTGTATTTCGGAGAATCTGATACGGGAGGAAATATCTTGCTTGATTTGTTCTATAAAGACAGTAGACGTACTTCATATGATGGCGTTTTTGTAGGTGCCAAAGGTGCAGGGAAATCTCATGCTCTTAAGAAGATATTATTAGAAGAGGCAATACAAGGCCACAGAATGAGAACAATTGATTCTACAGGAGAATTTGTAAAATTGGTAGAGGTTCTAGGAGGAAAGACCATATCTTTAGATGGTACAGACGGCATGATAAACCCGCTAGAAGTAAATGCAGTAGCTGTAAGAGAAAAAGTTGATGATTTAGGCAAAAACGTGCAAGAAATCGATGAAGTCACATCTTTTAACCAGCATAAGCATAAATTAAGTACGTTTTATGGATTGATGAATCCAGATGCCAAAGCAAAAGATAAGCAGCTTTTCAGAATTGTTATAGACCAATTTTACAAAGATATTGGCTTATGGAGTGCTAATCCTGATAAGCAAACCAATATCACTAACTTAAATCCTGAAGACTATCCTACTTTTTCAGAGTTGTTACAGTACTTACGCGAATTAGTATATGAAGATCAAGAGTTTAAAAATGTGAGACCAAATATATCAGAGGATAGGTTGAAACAATATCAATCAATAGAGTTAACGCTTCAAGATATTATTTCATCTAATGGCGCAATGTTTGATGGCCATACAACGATTGAAAACTTTAAGCAGTTCTCTATTATTAACTTCTCTATTAGACAATTAAATGCAATGGGTGACGAAGTAAAAAAGGCACAATTATTTAACGTAATGAACTTGTTGTTTGATGAAATGGTTTACTTTGGCTCTCCTCAATTTCAAGCTTATAACAGACGCGAATTAAAATTAGAGGATGCGGTAAGGTATAGATTGATTTTTGATGAAGCGCATAATTTAATTTCTGCAAGTGAAACAGATGCACCTGTAGTTGAAAAATGCGAAAAATTTATTCGAGAAGATAGAAAGTATTTTGCTGGATTTATATTTGCTTCTCAAGATATTAAAGACTTTATTCCAGAGGATTCACAAGAACAGAATGTTGCGAAAGTGAAGACATTGTTTTCTCAAACAACGTATAGGTTCATTATGCGACAGGACACTTCAAATGTTGAAAAATTAGGTAATGTATTTTCACAAGAGTTGAGTGATTCTGAGTTAAGTGTAATCCCTCAGTTGGGAACAGGTGAAGTTATTTTAAATATTGCTGGAGTAAACAATGTAAAGTTTAAAATTGATATTAGCGAAGAAGAGAATGACTTGTTTGGTGGGGGTGCGTAATATTGAAAAAGCGCACTATAGCAAAAAGAGCAGCCAAACAAGCTGTAAAATTTATTGCTCATAAAGCGAATATTGCTTTATGGAAGATATGGTTATTATTGGGTGCTGTGTTATTTTCTATTTTATTAACGATTGTTATTGTTGGGACAATTATAACTGCGGTTAGAGTAGAAAAGGACAAACAGGAGCAAGCTACATCATCGTCAAAAGGTTGTGAAGTTGTAGGAGGTAACCTAAAAGAAGGAGGACTACAAACATTTGAAAAAAACGCTAAAGGTGGCGCGTTAGAAGGTAAGTCAGAAAAAATTGTTGAAATTGCTAAAAAGAACAAAATACCACCTTCACTTTTTATGGCGATTATAGCTTCTGAATCCGGATGGGGAAAAGGCGCAAATGCGACAAGACAAAACAACCCACTATCTGTAATGGGTAACAAATCAATACAAGATTCAACATATAAAACTATAGAAGACGGATTAGAAGATGGCGCAAGAAATTTATATGACTTATACATCTCTAAAGGGTTAACAACACCTGAAAAAATAGGATCTAAATATGCACCTGTAGGTGCTGCTAATGATCCAAGTAATATGAATGCGCGTTGGGTTCCAACTGTAAAAAGTAATATGAAATCATTAGGAGAAGTAGAAAAAGGCGGTACAACGGTTAGTTGCGACAACGACATACCAGCGGGAGAATCTATCGAAAAATTGAAAAAAGTTCTTGAAAAACATGGTGGGAAGTTGCCAAAATATGGAAAGAAAACATTTGAACCAAACACATATGCTTATCATCAATGTACTTGGTATGTCTATAACCGTAGAAAAGAATTAGGTTTGCCTGTGGAGCTATCTTTTGGTAATGGCGGTGATTGGGCAGACAAAGCAAAAGCACAAGGATATAAAACAGGAAAAACCCCTAAAGTGGGCGCTATGATATCTTGGCCATACAATTCAAAAGCATTTGGTTCAACGCCATATGGTCACATCGCTTTTGTAGAAGAAGTAAAGAAAAATGGTGAAATAAGAGTAAGCGAATATAACATTATTCCTTTTACTTATGGAGAAAGAACTTTCAAATTAGACGGCGATGAAACATTTATATATTAGAATATTAGAGGTGTAAAATAATGTCTAAAAATAAAAAGCATGCGAATAAAAATGGTAAACTATTTGGCACCGTAATTATATTATTATCTGTAATAGGTCTTATAATTTATTTTGTTTTTCAAGACCACAATGAATTGAATAAAACTGTAGAAATACAAAGTAAAAAGATAAAGAGTTTACAAAAAGACAATGATGAAAAACAAAAGTTAATAGAGAGATTAGATAATAAAAATCTTGTTAAGGAAGAAGAAGAACTTAGAGGAAAAGCAGAAGAATTTGTGAAGGTATTATATGTGACAAGTACTAAAACAGATGACAAAAAAAGGTATGAAAAAGCAAAAGAATTAATGGATAAATCACTTGCTGATCAGTATTTTGGAGAGACAAGACGTTCACCTATTAAATACGAAACAGATATACAAGATGTTAAAATTTATAATGAAAGATATTCTCCTGAGAAGAAAGAATATCATATGTATTTGACGTTAACTCAAGCTATAAAAGGCAGTTCAGATGGTATAGACAAAAGAAAAATTGCTTCGGAATTAACGCTTAAACAAGAAGGCAATAACATTTGGAAAGTAAGTAAATTTAAACAATTTGATGAAGAAAAAATAGAAGAAAGTAATTAAAGAGGTGGTATTTTGAAAGAGTTATTTAGAGCTTTTATACCTGGAAAAACTTCTATAAGAAACAAAGGCAGTTGGCTATTCTATATGCTAACTGTCTTTATTGTAGGTTCATTTGTACTTATCTTAGGTAGTCGTTTTTTTACAGAAGACCCAGTAACTAATGTTCATACACCTATAAAAAAATGGCAAAATACATCTACTTCTGGCAGTGTGAGAATTAACCAATGGACATGGAACAAAGAGAAAAAAACAATGGATTTTGTTATTGAATATAAGCAAGAATTAGGAAAAGATGTTATTCAAAATGTTCAATATAAAATAATACCTAATGCGACACCTGATATTGAAAGTAAATATAAAATTATAAATCAAATGGATAATAAACAAGCGATTAGAGTTTACGATGTCAAACCTAATTTTGAAGTTTTAGTAGTTAAAATATTAAGTAAAGATAAAGAATCAGATAATGAAGAAGAGATATTAAAAGTGTTTGGTAATGAAAAAAATGTATCAATAGAACAGAAAAAAACATTGCCAACGAAAGAAGATTACCAGTTATCTTTTATTAAAGATGATATTGAAATTAATAAACAAAATTTAAAAAATAAGGAAAAAGAAAAAGGAGAATTAAAGAAAAATATAGAAGATTTAAATACAGAAATTAATTTGTTAGATGCCAAAAAAACATATCAAATTTCAGATGAAAAAGAAGAAACAAACAATCAAATAGAAGCTAAAAAATCTGAAATAAAAGAGAAAGAAAACGAAATAAATAATGTAGAAGAAGCTGAGAAAAAGCTACAAGAAAAAATCGATTTGTTGAATAAAAAATATCAAGCAACAAACAAAATAAGCTAAAAAACAAGTGTCACAAAAATAAGACAAATTCTACATGTTGTGTCACAAAGTTGTGACAAACACAATATATAGTGTCACAAAACTGTGACACTATAGTTTATTGTGGGGTCACTTTAATTTCTTTAAAA